>Ga0208160_1000245_pt1 | contig 26600 bp, 40 predicted proteins | sample CB_VirMetaG_FD_184536 | JGI IMG/M metagenome (GOLD analysis project Ga0208160, IMG submission 184536) | Freshwater to marine saline gradient viral communities from Chesapeake Bay - CB_1504_1 Viral MetaG (SPAdes) (version 4) | ecosystem: Environmental > Aquatic > Marine > Coastal | place: USA... | reverse complement strand
GTGCCTTCCCCGAAGTACCCGCCGAAGAGAAGGAAGGACTCGAAGCACTCATCGAGAATAACACGAGCATCACCTTCGGACAAATCATTCCGAGCACGGCCACCGTACGCGACTACCAATACATGGTCGACCACGGCTGGTTCCCTGAACCCGAAACCCTCTAAACTCCACACATGGAATTTTTCATCGAACATTGGGCCGAAATCGCCCTCGCCGTTATCACCGCCGCAGGTACCATCACGGCCATCACCGAAACGGAAGCTGACGACCGTATCGTCGACCTCCTCAAGCGCATCCTCAACGCCGTCATCCTCGGCAAATCAACCAAGAAATGAACTACTACCTCAACGGATCCTTCACCGTTCAAGCGACCGACGACTTTCAAGTGTTGCCCGTCGGGTCGTCCTATATCGCCTCCGCCGCCGATGTCGACGTAGAGGTCACCGTCGTACCTCCCGGCACCGAATACGCCGCGCCTTTGGTTACGCTCTCCCCTCCCTCGCAAATCCCCGGCATTTCCAACGGCCTTCCTACGCACACCGGAGCGGCTACGGGTAGCTCTATTGCGGCCACCAACATCGACAGCGATGGAAGCGGAGCCACCTTTGCCTATGGTTTTGACGCGGGTGGGGTGCTCATCGCTTTGGTGTGTGACGGTGCTGGTACGGGCTACAAGGTGGGCGACCATTTGAGCATCACCACGAACGAAGCCCACGTCATCAACTTCCGCTTGGTGGAAGGTTCAAACCGTGCCGAGGTCGTCGTCAACTTTGACGCGACGCAGCCTTGCCAGTTCCTCCCCTTCCCTGTGAAGGAGGTGAAGGTATCGGGCGGGACTGACCGCACTATCCTCTACGGCCGCGAACACTCGTGAACCTCTTCGAGCAGATACTGAAGGACTTTGCGGAGGATGTCAACAACGCCGCGAAACGTACCCTCGGCTCCCGTAGAATCGGGAAGAACCGAAGCTACGGCGTAGCCTCACGCTCTCTTCAAAAATCGCTCGAGTACAAAATCAGCGGCGGCAAGGTCTCCTTCGGGAGTCCTCTGCCGTACGCGGCTTTCATCCATTGGGGGGTCAACGGAACCCACAAGAACCGCAACGCGCCCTTCTCGTATAGTCAGAAGCAGCCACCGTCCGACGCTATCCGCGAATGGATGCGGGCAAAGAACATTCGACCACGAGGAAAGAACGGGCAGTTCATAGCATCGAAAGGACCCAAAGGTGGCGACCGTATTGGAAGTGCCGCCTACCTGATCGCCCGCGCTATCAAGCGCAACGGCATCGCCGGGTTGAGATACTACGAGGTGGCCCTTGAGACCGTCGTACCCCAATACACCGCCAAATTCGGCGAAGCCTTGGCTCAGGACTTCGTCAAGGACATGAGCTTCAAGACAGGCAACATCACAATCCGTAGCAAATAATGGCCTCCACCATCGACTCCGCCCCCGACCTCCTGCGTCCCGCAGGGCAGCCTCTCGTCTTTAAATTCAGCACGAGCCTCTCGCCCCTTCCGGCGGGCTTTCGCTTTGCTGTGCGTGTCTACGAAAGCAACGATGCCTCCACGGGGACAGTCATCGGGACGTTCTATATTACGCCCAACGCAAGCGACGAGGGATACTTCGACCTTTCGGACATTGCCGAGGGCCGCGTGGGTGCGCCTAACACCTCCACCACTATCGGCACGGAAGAGGTGGTACACATCAAAAGTCAGTCCCTCAACTACCCCAACCAGACGGCCCTACGCAAGTACACCATCGGCGTGCAGGACTACACGGGGAGCGCGTTGGGTAGCGATGACGACACCGCCGCCGTCTACCTGCTCGGAGGCACACAGCAAATCTCGCAGGGACTTCACCCGAGCTTTGCCACTTACTACCCCACCAGCATCTCAACGAAGGGATGGCTGACCGACGTGGAGCCAGTCAACAAAGCCATCACCATCTCGATGGCTGACGAGGACGAAGCAGTGGGGGTTATCTGCCACACGACCAACTTGGGTACGACAAGCGACTGGGCCGAGATTGAATTCAACCTCTACAAAGACGGTGCCATAGTTCAAACGCGGTCGTATGCGGTGACGGCAAAAACCGCCCTCGACGAGAACTACTACATCTTCCCAATAGGCCCGGCCAACTTGCAGCCCGTCGTCTTCGTGGGGGTATGGGACCCCGACTGGGACCAGATTCGCATCTTCGGAACCGACGGAGGTTCACCGACGGCAGCAAAGCGTACTTCCACGCTCATCATCAACCGCGACTGTCGCCCTATCAAGCACGACCCCGTACAGCTTGCGTGGGCCAACACGGTCGGGGGGTGGGATTACCTACGCTTCGATGGTCGTAACCTCAAGACCCTCCAAACGGAGTCCAAGGACTACCGCAAGAGCGTCGGCTTCGACTTCAATGCGTGGGACCGTCAAACGACCCCATACCACAAGACAGGCAAGGAGGTCTACCAACTGCGCAACCAGCTCTTCACGGCCTCCGAGCGCGACCTCTTGCAGTACGCCTTCCGCTCTAAAAACGTCATGTTCCGCGTGGGGTCGGGCGACTGGTTGCCTTGCACTATCGCGACCAACTCGTACCAAGTTATTCCGGCGACGAGCAAGACGTTCGACGTGTCGTTCCAAATTGAACTCGCACAAGACATCCGATGCTAAGGCTCTACTGCAACGGGTCGGAAGTCGACCTCTACCAAGACGAAAGCGTCAACCTCACGCTCCAGTTCACCGACCTGCAAAGCATCAACGCAGCCACGGGGAGCTATTCGCAGACGTTCCGCATCCCCGCGACGCAGAACAACCTCGACATCTTGGGACAGGTGCCCTCTACTACGGCGGTGGGTGTCAACCTCAAGACCAAGATTTCGGCGGAGTTGGTGGACAACACCCTGCCCATCATGCGGGGCTTTTGTCAGGTCAAGCAGGTGTACCTCCAAAAGGAGAAATACGCCGACATCGAACTTGTGTTTTTTGGTGGTGCCGTAGACCTCAAGACGGCCATCGGCGACGGGATGCTCTCCGACCTGAACCTTTCAAGCTACAACCACACCATCAGCAACACCAACATCCTCGCTTCATGGGCGGGGACGTTGTATAGCGGGCAGATTCGCTACGGCCTCATCGACAAGGGCTTCAACTGGGATATGTCGACCAATGAGCCGTGGACACCAAGCGACGGACTATGGCACGGGGAGCTGACCCCCTTTGTGCGCGCCAAGACCATCCTCGACGCTATCATGGGAGCGGCGGGTTTCACCTACGACTCAACGTTCTTCGACTCGGCAGGAAGCGAGGCGGACTTTGACGACCTCTACCTTCCCGCATATAACGGGTCACAAATCCCCATCGGGTCAGCGGCATACAACAACAACGCCATCGCTGCCCTCGCTGCGACCTATTCCGCCACCAGTGCCAGCCCTCAAAAGTTGCCGCTCGTCGATACCGTCACGGGGGGACAGGATGAGGGAAGCAACTGGGCTAACGCTACCAACTACCGATACACCGCGCCCTATACGGGCCTCTACCAAATCGAGGTGGTGTACTCGTACGCCGAAGTAGACAACGCTTCGGAAATCGAGCTATACATCTACAAGAACGGAGCTTCTTTTGTCACGCTTGACACCACGGACCTGTATGCGTTCAACCGTACCTACACGCTCAACACCATCCTCACGGCAGGTGATACTATCAGCTTGTGGGGACGCATTCACCAAACGGGTCACGGGCACACCATCGAAGGCAACAACACCTTCGGCACGGGGGTCTACACAGGCATGAAAATCACGGCGGGCTTCCCGTTCACCAACTACACCGTGGACGTGGCGGCCAATATGCCGAAGCTCAAACAAATCGACTTCGTGCTCGCCTTGCAGAAGATGTTCAACCTCGTATTTATTCCGGACAAGAACATCCCGAACCACCTGCTCATCGAGCCGTACATGGACTACATCGCCACGGGTACAGCAAAGGATTGGAGCGACAAGGTGGACTACTCTATGGACGTGACCATCGCCCCTACCACCGACCTACAGGCCAAACAGTACGAGTGGACGTACCTCAAGGGCACGGACTTCGTGAGCGATGCCATCGCCAAAGCCTTCGACCGGGCGTACGGACGCTACCGTGTGACGGACCCCGTCAACGACTTTGCAAGTGGCGAGAAGAAGGTCGAACCCAAAGTCGGGGCCTATGTGGTGTCGGTCATTCCCGGCTCCGTCTACCCCATCCACCGAAGCCTCAAAAGCGACGGCACCATCATCGAAGACCCGCTGCCCATGTTCGCGTATTGGAACGGGCTGACGGAAAACTTCGGGAGCCTGTGGATGCGTAACGACTCCAACGTGGAGGTGGAGCGCACGACGTTCCCCCTGTTCACCAACTATTCGGTGGAATACCCAAGCGTAGAAAACTACGACCTCAACTTCGGCATGGAATCGGCGTTGTTCCCCATTCAGGCGAACCCTGCCAACACGCTCTACTTCACTTACTGGGCACAGTATGCCACCGAACTCTACTCGGAAGAGGCGCGCATCATGCGGTGCTCTATGCGGCTGTCCAAGAGCGACATCGCGTCGTTCGAGTTCTCCGACCGCATCTACATCCGCGACTCGTACTGGCGCGTTCTCAAGCTATCCTACGATGCCAACGTCGAGGGGTTGTGCACGGTGGAACTCATCAAGGAACTGTCCGACGTAGCTATCTGCGAGGATACGCCCACCAGCATCGACGAACGCACCAACATCGTGCTATTCAACGGCTCGACCTCTGCCTCTCCCGATGTAGGCTCGCAAGCGTGTTGTGAGCTGTATGGCTATCGATGGACAGCCAACACCACGACCATCGGGTCGGTCACGCCTCTCTATGTTTGCCGTCCCTTGAACCAAACAAATCAACCGACATGACAGACCCCAAGCACATCATGGGAGCGATAGACCTGCTCCAAGCCAACAAAGTGAAGAAGACCCTGCCGTGGTACGTCGTGCCTTTGGACTACGCCCTCGCGGTGGCATACCTCGCGGCATTCTTTGGTGTGTGTGTGTTCATGCTTAAAGCTATCCTGTCATGGCTGTAACGAAACAAGAGGTCATCCTCGAATTCAAGGCGGACACATCCGACGTTACCAAGAACATCGAGAACGTCGAAAAGAGCATCAACAAGACCTCGGATGCTACGGCGGGCCTAACGTCGACCCTCGACAGCATGACAGGCGGGGCCATCTCCGGCTTCAAGAACACAGTCGGACAGGTTCGCAACTTCGTCACGGGCCTCAAGTCGCTGAAAATAGCCCTCGCTGCCACAGGTATCGGGGTGCTCGTGCTGGCCTTGGGTGCGTTGGTCACATACTTCACCAAGTCGGAAGAAGGTGCCCGCAAGTTGGCGCGCGGCATGGAGGTCATCAAGACAACCACCAACGTGTTGCTCGACCGCCTTGGAATGCTCGGAAGGGCTATCGTGCACGTTTTGGAGGGTGAGTTTTCGGAGGCGGCAGATACGGCCAAGCAAGCCATCAGCGGGGTCAACGAAGAGATACGCGAAGAAATCGAACTTTTCGACGACCTTATCCTTCGCGAGCAAGCCCTCGAAGACGCACGCATCAGGCAGACGGTGCAGACGGCCAAGACACGGGCCGAAATCAAAGAGCTCAACCTCGTCGCGGAGGACTTGACCAAGACGACCGAACAACGCGAGGCGGCGGCCTTTCGTGCTGGTGAGTTGGAACGCAACCTCTTTGAAGAGCGCAAGCGACTGGCAGAGGAAGAACTTGCCATCGCCAAAGCTCGACTCGAGAATACGACGAGCACCACCGAAGACCGCCAAAAGGTGGCACAACTGGAGGCGGAAATCTTCCAGCTTGCACAGGAGTCGCTTGAACTGCAAACGACCCTCAACAACAAGCTGAATACCATCCGCGCCGAAGCCATCCGCCAACGCCAGGAAGAGCTTGATCTCATCAAAGAAACCAGCAAGGCCCTCGATGAGCAAAAGTTACTGGTCGAGAAAATCGAAACGGAGGAGGTCGACCGCGTCCTCATGGGTCAACGTAGGCAGACGGAAATTGTAGAAACCGAAAGCCAACGCCGCACACGTCTACGCCGTGAAGAGTCGGAGCTGTTCCGCGACTTTGTGCTCAAAGACCAAGAGACGATGGTCGACGCGAGCCGCGCGGGTCTAAACCTGCTCGCAGACCTCAACGCATCCTTCACGGGCAAGACCGAAGCGGAGCAAAAGAAAGGATTTGAACGGTCGAAGAAGATACAAGCGGCGCAGGCCCTTATCTCTACATTCGAGGCCACCATCGCATCGTACAAGAGCGTCGTGGGCACGCCTCTCGTCGGGCCTATCCTCGCGCCTATCGTGGCAGCGGCTACGGCTGCGGTAGGATTGAAGAACGTGCAGGCCATCAAAAACCAGCAATTCCAAGGTGGAGGCGGTGCCCCGGATACGGGCGGCGGTGGTTTGCCCAATGTCTCCGCACGCGGCCCACAAGTTCCCACCCTCGACCTCGGATTCTTCGGGCAGGGTGCAGGACAAAACCAACCTATCCGGGCGTATGTCCTCGCGGAGAACGTGAGCAACTCCCAACAAGCCAACCAGAAAATCAAAGACCAAACCCTCATCGGATGAGAATTGTAGAACTAATCATCGACGAAGAGGCGGAGCTGTACGGCATTGATGCCATCAGCATCGTCGACCGTCCCGCCATCGAGCTCGACTTCATTGCCTTGAAGGAGCAGAAACTGGCATTTGCAGAGGCCGATGCCGACAAGCACATCCTGCTCGGCCCTGCCCTTGTACCCGACAAACCCATCTACCGACGCAACGGGGAGGACGAGTTCTACGTCTACTTTTCGAAGGGCACGGTGCGCAAAGCGTCGGAGCTGTACCTCAAGCACGGCAACCAAGCCAACCACACCCTCGAACACGAACACAAAATCAACGGTCTCACCGTTGTAGAGTCGTGGATTGTTGAAGACAAGCAAAAGGACAAGTCGGCCCTCTACGGGTTGGACGTGCCTGTGGGGACGTGGATGGTGGCCGTGAAGGTCGACAACGAGGCCATCTGGCAGGAGTGGGTCAAGGAGGGCAAGGTCAAAGGCTTCAGCATCGAGGGATACTTCGCCGATAAGATGAAGAAGAACTCCGAGGACGAGATGCTCGCCGAGCTCACGCGTGCCATCGTCAAAGCCGACGGACGCACCAAGAACGGCAAGCGCGTCGTCATGGAATCCTACGACGACTACCCCGAGGCGGTGCGCAACAATGCCAAGCGAGGCATCGAACTCAACGAGAAGAATGGCAACAAGTGTGCCACGCAGGTGGGAAAGGTTCGGGCGCAACAGCTTGCCAACGGCGAACCCGTCTCCCTTGAAACCGTCAAGCGCATGGCCTCCTACCTCGCACGGGCAGAAGAATACTACGACCCCAGAGACACGTCAGCGTGCGGGACTATCTCGTACCTACTGTGGGGAGGAAAGGCGGCCCAACGGTGGGCAGAAGCCAAACTCAAAGAGGAACTGTGGAGTGCCTTGAAAAAAACGCTTGACGAACTTCAGGATTGACCCCTCGAAAAGGTTATACAATAAAAGCCACTCTCATGACTATCACAGAACGCGTGCAGGAGGTCTTCAACAAGTTCAACGTCAACCTGACGGTGACCGAAGCCCCACGCACCGAAATGGCCGAGGCCGCCCTTGAAAACGGGACGGTCATTTACACGGACGCTGAAGCCTTCGCCGAAGGTGTCGAGGCGTACATCATCAACGACGAAGGCGAGAAGATTCCATTGCCTCCCGGCGACTACACCTTGGCCGATGGCCGCGTGGTGGTTGTGGGTGAAGGCGGTGTGGTGTCTTCCGTTGCTGAAGCTCCCGAAGAGGAAGCCCCCGCAGAAGAGCCCGCCCAAGAGGTGGAGGCATCTGAAGAGGTCGCCGAAGAGGTGGAAGTGGAAGCAGAGGAGGAGGAAAAGCCTGCCTACGTCACCAAGGAAGAGGTCGAGGAGATGATTAAGGCCGCCCTCGAATCTATCGAGGACAAGGAAGAAATGTCTGCCGTGAACCCCGAAGCACCCAAAGCCGAAAAGGTCGAGGAGAAGGTGGAAGAGGTCGTGGAGGAAGTGGCAGAAACGGAAGCAGCCCTCGAACTGGCTGCCATCAAAGCAGAACTCGAAGACATGAAGAAGCAGGCCGCCGAAGCGGGCTTGAAGCACAAAGCACCAAGCGTCCGCCACGAGCCTCTCGACTTGTCAAAACTCACTCTCACGGAGCGCGTCGCCGCCCTCCACAACAAATTCTCATCAAAATGAGCAAATACCATTTCGCCAACGCCACCATCGGCGTGGGAACCTATGCAGGTGAGGCGGCCCGCCCATACGTGGCGGCAGCTATCCTGTCCGCAGACACCATCGCGAACAACTACGTGAGCGTTCTGCAAAACGTCCACAGCAAGGCAGTCCTCCGGAAGTTCTCCGGCGCGGCTATCCAAGCCAACGACGACTGTGCTTTCTCTACCCCTGCCGCTGGTCAGTTGACCTTGGGTGAGTCCGTGTTGACGGCCACCGCTTTGAAGGTGAACGAGCAAGTGTGCAACGAAGACCTCCGCGCTACGTGGGAAGGTGCTTTGATGAACGGCCAAAATTCAGGTGCTCCTGCCGACTTCACGACGTACGTGGCCCAATACGTGGCCGCTAAAGTTGCTGAAAGCGTGGAAGGAAACTTGTGGCAGGGTAACTACGACGCAGACGGCTCTGGTGCTGGTTCTGCTACCTACACGAGCTTCGACGGTTTGTGTGAAGTCATCAAGGACGCAGCCGCTTCTTTGGGTTACAATGGCACGGCCGCTGGTGCTTTCACCGCTGACGCTGACGGCACGACGGGTATCTTGACGCACTTGGACGACGCTGTCCACAACGCTCCTTCAACGGTGCAGAGCGACAACGGTTCCGTGGTGTACATGAGCCGCAAGTCGTTGTTCTTGCTCCAGCGTGCTATGGCTGGCCTCGGAACTTCTACCGTGTCTCCCGTGTTCGTTGGCTCTGACCGTCCTTTGACCTACTTGGGCTTCAACATCGTGGCCCCCGCAGGTATGCCAAACGACACCATCGTCTTCGCCAACCCCAACCAACTGTACTTCGGCACCGACTTGTTGACCGACCACATCAACGCGAGCATCTTGAACTTGCGCGACGTGACGGGTGACGACGTGACGCGTGTCATCATGCAGTTCTCTGGTGGAGCGCAGATTGTGGACGCTGGTTCCATCTCTGCCGTTCGCCGCACTTCCTAATTGACAAACCGAGTGACGGGGGGGCTTCGGCTCCCCCGAACCTCACAAACCCCCTGAATCATGGCTTGTAGCCTCACACTTACTGGTCGCTCGCTCCCATGCCGCGATGCCCTCGGAGGGGTGAAGAAGGTTTGGATTGCCACGTCGTTCAACGCTGACGCTACGGTGTCGTTTGTCGAAGGTATGTGGGATGCCGTTGCCTCGGGTGAAATTCCTGATGCCTCTGCCGCCCTCATTCTCAAGGACTACGTGTCACCCAAGAACAGCTCCAGCCTCACGCAAACGGTGAACGCTTCCGTCGAAAACGGCACGGTGTTCTACTCGCAAGTGCTGTCTCTCGTGCTGAACAAGCCCGTCGCGGCTGACATCACCGAGATTCAAAACTTGGCAAAGGGTCGCCTCGCTATCGTCGTCCAAGACAACAACGACAACTACTTCGTCATGGGCCACACTCGTGGTGTTGAATTGACGGGTGGCACGATTGCTTCTGGTACGGCTCTCGGAGACCTCAACGGGTACACCTTGGAGTTCACGGCAGAGGAGGCCATCCCTGCTCCGTTCTTGGACTCTACGGGTGCGAACCTGACCTTCACGACTACCGCATAAGGGCACGACCTTATGACCGCATAACAAGGAGGGGGAGGGCGCAATGCTCTCCCCTTTTTGGTTCAAAGATGATACACCTCACACCCAACTCCGGCACCAACGACATCTACGTCTCGCCCTACCAGAGCCGTAAATTTCTCGCGTCGTTTACCTACTACCTGCTCGTCCTTGAAAACCAAGCGACGGCAGCCTCTTTTGCGTGCATCTTGAACACCTCCGTGGATAACGAACGATACACGCGAGCGCTGTTGCCTACCAATAACGACGACCCCGTCAATGGCGAGTTGCTTATCACCGAAAGCGGTCTCTACACCTTCAAGATTTGGGGCCAAAACTCCGACACGAACCTCGACCCGACTGACGCGTCGGTGGTAGGCATCTGCGAGGTGGGGGCGTGCAAGGTCAGCGACGAGCCTGCGTGGACAATCCCGTCGGTGTCGATTCCGGACAACGTCATATATTACGAGTGAAATGGAACTACTGAAGCTCAAAGAATACCAAGAACGCTCGTACGCCGAGATTCCCAGCCACGAAGGGTGGGTGCAGTATGGCGACGACAACCTCTTCCCGCAGTACCTCATCGACCTCTACAAGTCGAGCGCGACGCACAACGCCCTCTGCACTTCTATCGCCATGATGATTTTCGGCGACGGTGTGCAGGCCAACACGTTGGACGCGCGGCTCAAGATTGAAGAGTGGGGGTTGGACGATGAAATCCGCAAGGCGTGCGTAGACCTGAAGATACAGGGCGGCTTCGCTTTGGAAGTCGTGTATAGCATCGACCGCACGACCATCTCCAAGGTACGGCATTGCCCCTTCGAGAACCTCCGCTCGGGAGAGGTCGACGAGAACGAGGACTGCCATTGGTACTATTACTCCAAGGATTGGGCGGACAAGCGCGAGGAACCCATCGCGGTCCACGCCTTCGACCCTTCCATGAAGAACGAACACCCGACGCAAATTTTGTACGTCAAGCCGTTCTCGCCCGGTTCCTACTACTACCCCAAGCCCGACTACATCGGAAGCATCGACTACATCGAGCTCGACAAGGAAATCGGCAAGTACCATATCAACAACATCAAGAACGGCCTCGCTCCTTCGTTCACCATCCACTTCAAGAATGGGGTGCCAGCGAGTGAGGAGCGACGCAAGATTCGCAACGACATCGAACGTCAACTTGCAGGGGCTACCAATGCGGGCAAGTTCATCGTCACCTACTCGGATTCTCCCGAAAGGAAACCCGATTTTGAGCCGTTCCCGCTCTCGGATGCTGACAAGCAATACCAGTTCCTTTCGACGGAAGTTTCCGACAAAATCATGATAGGACACCGCGTGGTGTCTTCGGCCATGTTTGGGGTCAAGACGGCGGGACAGCTTGGAAATACGCAAGAACTGGAAATCGCATCGGAACTCTTCGACCGTCAGGTGGTCAAGCCATACCAACGCATCGTGAAGGACGCGGTGGAATCCATCTTGGGAGCTGCCGACGCTGGTGCCATCGTAACTATCAGCGAACCCGAAGCGGTGCAGATTCAAGCCTCGGAGGAGGCGGTTGACCTGAACCTCGCGTGCGATTTCCTGATTGACTTGGGCGAGGATGTGAGCGACGAGTGGGAACTCATCGACGCACGAAAGGTCGACTACGATACCGAGGCCGTACAGGATGCTATGTGGACGTTTGCCACGGTTCCTTCAGGCAAGCCACAAGCCTCCTCGGAGCAAGACAACGAACTCATCAAGGTACGTTACGCATATATGCCCAAGGTCACGGGCACTCCCAACCATGAGAGCCGCGACTTTTGTGCGCGCATGGTAAGCGCAGGCGACCGCGTATGGCGCAAGGAAGACATCGAAGCCGCGTCACAGCGTGCCGTGAATCCCGGATGGGGGCCAAATGGAGCCGACACCTACGACCTGTTCCTGTACAAGGGGGGCGGGTCGTGCCAGCACTTCTGGGAGCGTCGCACATACCTCCGCAAGAACAACAAGAAGGTGAGCGTCAACCGCGCCCGACAAATCATTCGCGAGGCTGGACTGGAACCAATCCCCACGAACGACCGCAAGGTTGCACAGCGTCCCCGCGATATGGCCAACCGTGGTTTCCTTCCTTCCAACAAGGCCGCCCGTAACATCTCAACACCACGCTAATGGCACTACAAGCAGAAGTCCTCTTCGTCAACCCTGACTACATCAAACGCATCACCCAGCTCAACGGTGGCGTGGAGGATGCGGTCATGGTTCCTGCCATCATCTTGGCACAGGACAAGTACCTACAACAATACCTCGGCACGGACCTCCTTAACAAGCTCAAGGCCGACATCAGCGCGGGCACGGTGGCGGGTGCGTATGCCACGCTCCTCGACTCGTATGTTCGCAAGGCGACGGTCTGGTGGTCGATGGTAGAGATGCTCCCGAACCTGTACGTCAAACTCGACAACGGGGGGTTGGTTATCCGTACGGCGGAGAACACCCAAGCAATCGGCCCCGACGACCTGCACCGCGAGGTTGAAAACGCACGGCAAAACGCCCAGTTCTACACGACGCGGTTGGTCGACTACCTCATGTTCAACTCCAACTCGTTCCCTGAATACACGAGCAACACCGACGCGGACATGGTTCCGGAATACACGGCCTACTACCAGAACGGCATGACCATCTCCATCGGTGCCGATGGGGTCGACCCGGACTTGGGCCGTAAACTGTTACGGACTATTCGATGAGCCGAAAGGATAATATCAACCGACTCAAAAATTGGCTACATGAACAGCGAAGCGTGGATAACTTTGGTGCCGTCAATACTCACGGCGGTCGGAGTTTGGGTAAACTTGAACAGCGAGGTAGCAAAGCTGAAGGGTCGGGTGTACCGACTCGAGAGTGATCAGGGAGAACTAAAGACGATGCTCAAGGAGTGCGTCGAAGGTATCCACGAGCTCAAGGTGCTCCTCGCTAAAAAGGGACTCTGATGTACAAATACTTCAAACTCTCCGAGTTCGACAGCCCCGACAGCCCCGGCTCCGGGGAGTTGATGGAGCCCCAAGTGTTGGAGGCGTTGGATGTGGCCCGCGACATTGCGGGCTTCCCTTTTATTATAACCTCGGGGGTACGGACTGTCCAGCATAATAAGTCCGTGAACGGGAGTCGGCAGTCGAGCCACCTGCTGGGGTGGGCTGTGGATATTGCCGTGCCCACTTCCCGCAAGCGGTTCCTCATGATTGAGGCCCTCCTCGATGCGGACTTCACCCGCATAGGTATCGGCAAGGATTTCATACACGTCGACATGGACCCCAACAAGGAGCCGAATGTCATGTGGACCTATTAACAGCCCATGGAATTAACCCGCAAAAGCAGGACGGTCCACGCCGTCGATGTCAACCTCCCCAAGCGGGGAGCCTCTGACAACTTCCTCTTCATCTCGGACATCCACTACGACTCCGTCAAGTGTGACCGCTCCCTCCTCCACCGGCACCTCGAAGAGGCGCAGAACCTGGGGGCGGGAGTGTTCATTTTTGGGGACTTGTTCGACTTGATGCAGGGCCGCTTCGATCCCCGTGGCAACTACTCCGACCTTCGACCCGAGTACAAGTCGTGCGTCTACGTCGACGAGGTCATCCAAGACGTAGGCGAGAAGCTATCGAAGTATGCCGATGTCATCAAGTTTATTTCGAAGGGCAACCACGAAACGAACATCGAGAAGCGCATGATGGTCTCACCCATCGACAGGGTGGCACAAATCCTCAACGCCGCTGGCGGCCACGTGGAGGTCGGAGGGTATGCAGGGTGGCTTGTGGTGCAACCCCACAGGAACGGCTCTGGACGGCGTAGGTTCAACGTTCACTACCACCACGGATACGGAGGTGGGGCGAAGCGTTCCAAGGGCATCCTTGGGGCTGATATCGACCAGAAGGATTTCCCCGACGCGGACTTCATCCTACGTGGCCACGATCATCAGAAGTGGCACCTCCCGGTGACCATCGACCGCATCAGCCAGACGTACCGCGTGGAGCAACGCACCGTCCACCACCTACGCCTCGGAAGCTACAAGAAGCTGGGCGACAGGTACGCGGGATGGGCGGTGGAGAAGAACTTCGCCACGCCACGGTTGGGTGGATGGTGGGCACGAGTGCAGGAACGTCAAGACGAGTACGTATGGGAAGTGCGGGAGGCAACCTGAACCCGTGGCTCCGGGCTATATCGGCTCTGGATATAACCCAAGCCTTCAAGACGAAGGGCGACCTGAAGCGGTGGAGTGCCAAGAGGACCATCGGCGGAGCGATTGTGGCCGAGGCTCTTTGGCAAATCCATGAGTTTGGACTATCTTGGCAGGGCATTGTTTTGGCTGGGGTCGGCGTGACCCCTCTCTGCCTCTCGTTCTTCGAGAAGGAATAGGTGCATTTAGTGTTATTTGGTGAAGCCCTCCGAAACGTCGGGGGGCTTTTTCTTGCAAAAAAGTTTCGTTTTTCTTTGGAGAATGAAAAAAGAGTTCTATATTTGGGACATCAAACAAACACAAACACACCGCGCCATGTACAAAATCAGCACCACCACCGCCTGCCTCACCATCCAAGGCACCGTCCAGAACCTCACCGCTACTTTGGCCCAAATGACTTTCGACACCTATGAAGCCGCTGCTAACGCGGCCCGCGAGTATGCCAACGAATACGGAGCGTTTTACGTGAAGCCAGCAGCAGATGCTCCCAAGCTGAAAGAAGGTCAAACATACGTGGAGGTTGTGACCGCCTAATACCGACAAACACACGCCATGAATAACACGCCAATCACCAACTACGGACAAGACGAAGCCTTCCGCCTCATCATTCACCTCCAAAAAAACGTCTTCCCGAAGATGACGCAACAAGAGATTGAGAGCTTCCGTGAAGACATCGCCTACTACCTCGACATCAAAACCCTCTAAACAATGCTCAAGCCAAACGGAATATCTCACACGGTCTACCCCGACCAACCTGCCGACGACTTCAACGAGTGGACGGCCAACTTCACCCGCCAAGAAATCGTCCGCGACGTGGATGAATTCAAGCGCAAATTTGACGCGCTATGGGATGCCTTCAAACGCGACATCCAGCGGAACTCATGAACCGCTACGAAGTCCACTATCACTACGGCCACGACCGCGACGACTGGCGTACGATGTCGTTCGTGGCTACCGACATAGAGTCCGCCCGCAACCTCGCCATCAAATTAGTGCCGATGGACTACAACATCGGCCGCGTCTACGAGAAAGAACCATTTAAATTCAACCCAATGGAACAATCCAAAATCCAAAACCTGACCCCGCAGGGCACCTTCGATGCAAACGGGAAGACCTTCTACAAGTTCGACTGCATCCTTGAAAACGGGATGGTGGGAGAGGTCAACGCGATGACACCTAACAAGTGGAGCGTCGGCGACGAGGTCGTCGTGAAGGAACACCAACAGACGAAGTGGGGGCCACGCCTGAAGCTCGACCGCCCCGGCTTTACTCCCGGCGGAGCGAGCGGTGGTGCTCGTCAACCCGACGGAGATGCCACCAAGGGCATTATCGCTTCATGGGCTGTAGGGGTGGCGATGCAGGTCGTGGGAGACCCCACGCAGAACCACTACGAGGAGGCCGTCCTCTTGGCCTCGCGTATCGCCCTCCGCTGTCGTGGTATCATCAAAGACGAGGTGACCCCATGATGGCCCGCGAGATGTGGACCAAGGGGCAACCCAAGGTCGCAGGGACGTACTTGTGTGCTTGGGAGCATTCACCGCTCCCGGGCCGCAAGCCCTCCTACCTCTACGAGGTGCACGTATGGGATGAGGAATGGCGGACGGTGGCGATGCACCGAGGCAACCCGACGTGGTGGCGGGAATTTATCTCACCACATGAACAAGAATTAGAACTCGAACTTGAATACCAAACAACATGAACCGATTGAATAAGACGTGGACGGCCAAAGAAATCAAGGCCGCCAAGACAATGCAAGCCAACGGAGTCCCCAACGATACCATCGCGGATGTTCTTGGACGCTCTGAAAAGGCGGTGGTGATGCGTATGTTCCGCTTGAATAATGAAGCACCACAGCAGGCGCTGAAGTTCACCAAGCAAAACAAACCAGTAGAAGCAAAGTACACGCGCTACCTTGAACCGAAGCGCACGGTGTCGATTTTGTGGGGCCTTATCAAGTACACACGATGAGGGACTTCATTAAAAAGCACTACGGGACCAATAAGAAGTGCGCCGAGGAGCTGGGGGTAACTCCTGCGACGGTCACCAATTGGATTCGTAGAAACCCGCGCGGCATCCTCAAGCACGCCGCCGAAATCGTAGCCACCAAAAACACCACCTACCTCCAACTCAACGGGGAGGTGGAATGGCGGGAGCACGAAATTAAGAACCTCGAACCCATAAGAGAGGGGGAGGTTTGACCTCCTCCTCCTTACTTTACGCACATGGAAAGACAGTTCAAGGGGGTGTGGATTCCCGCAGAGATATGGTTGGATGCACGGCTGACGCTTGTGGAAAAGGCACTATATGCGGAAATCGACAGCTTTGCGGGTAACGGCAAGACGTTCCACAAGACCAACGAAACCATTCAAGGCGAGTACGGCATCAGCAGGCCTACGGTGTCAAAGTCGCTTAAGAAATTGGAGTCGCTGGGATTTATCGAAGTCACCTTCGACGGACGCTTGAGGCATCTAACCGTGCAGGCAGACCGTAAAATATTTACGGGCAGGGGGAAAGATTCTTTCGGGCAGCAGGAAAAAAACTTTCCGGCAGAAGGAAAAAATAGTACCTCTACTAATACAAGAGAAAGAACAAAGGAAAACACATCTAAAAAGGGGGTGGTGTTGCCTTGGGATTCCGAACGGTTTTGTGAAGCATGGAAGACGTGGATACAAGAACGCAAAGAACGAGGCACCAAGAAGTACACCCCGCGCGGCGAACAAGCCGCCCTCCACAAACTACAAACCGACTCACAAGGTGACGAGGCCACGGCCATCCAAATGATACACCAAAGCATCGCCAACGGATGGCAGGGACTCTTCCCACTTAAAAACCATAACAATGCAACAAAAAGACCTGGCCCGTCAGACGGCTCACTCATTGCAGAGCATCTCCGCAGGCTCGCCGCTCAATCCGGAGAGAGCATGGCGTGAGGGTACCAACGTCCTCCTTGCGTATCGCGAAGCCCCCGCCCGTACCGAGGCAGCTTTGCTACTTATGCTCAAGGACTGCCTCACATACCTCGACTACAACAAGACCATCACGGGTGACCAAGATTTGCTCGACGCTACCCACCACCTCATGCAGGCATTCCCCGCGATGAAGGTGGAAGAGTGGCGCATCATTACCCACCGACTAAAATCAGGCCACTACCGTCCCGGCTACGAGCGTTTGAAACTTCCGGAGCTTTGTGATATATTTCAGCAGTACGAAGGCGAACGCGCCGAGATGCGGGAGGGTAACTGGAACGAGCTCAAGAAGCACACCCCCAGCCGACTGTCCGACGCAGACCTCGAAAAGATGTACGCCAAATACCAAAAGGAACGTGAAGCCAAGCAGAAAGAACTCCAAGAGGCCAAGCAAATCCGCCGCGTCAAAACGGACGAGCGCGGGCGGTGGGAGCACATCCCGTACCCCAACACCCCGGAACACGATGGTCAAGAAGCTGGACACGGTGTTCAGCCAGTTCGTCCGCCTTCGAGCGAGCGACCACCGGGGAATGGGTGAGTGCTTTACCTGTGGCTCCATGCGCCACTACACCGAGGTCGACGCGGGGCACTTCATGAGCCGCGCCTGCATGAAAACACGATGGGACGAGAAGAACGTCCAGTTCCAATGCAAGCGGTGCAACGGCTTCCGAAGCGGCGAACAGTACAAGTTTTCCATACGACTGGACGAACTGTACGGCGAAGGCACGGCCGAGGCTCTTTTGATAGCTTCCAAGATGACGGCCCGGTGGAGTAGGGAGGAGCTGGATAGTATGTACCACCACTACAAGCGGAAAGTCGATGAACTCAAAAGCACGAAGGGACTTTGACGCGTGGTTCGTGGAAAACTACGACAGCCTTGTCTCGCAGGCCCGTCGCCTCCACCCCGACAATCGCGACCTCGTGCATCACGCATACCTCAAAACTATCGACACCCTCGAGAGAAATACCAACATCCTCGAAAACCTCTCGGGATATTTCAACACCGTCATGTGGACATTGTCCATCGACCAGTTCCGAAAGCTCTACCAAATACACGAAACACCCGACACCACGCCCGTCTCCGACTACGACCTCACCGATGCCATAAAAAAAGAGGAGGCGATGATCATGACCAACCACCTCTCGTGGTTTGATAGAACCGTCCTTTCTCTTTACCTTGACGGGTGGAGTATGGCACAGCTCTCGCGAGAGGCTGGTATCAACGTCGACGTGTTATACAAATCAATCAGCGAATCAAAGAAGAAGCTCCGAGATGTTATTCGTCAGCGCACAAACCAGAAGTGACCGCCTCGCCGTCTGCCGTGACTGCGAGCACTACGTCGAAAAGACGGCATCCTGTGGCCCGTTGGTCAAGGAAGCCCTCACCGACTCCCCTCTCTGCGGCTGCTTTATGCCCGCAAAAACCCGCTTCAAAGTGTCGTCGTGTCCCCTGGGTAAGTGGCAAGCAACAGTCACACCCAAAGACATCGAACGCATCCGCGAGTTTCTCGAGCGCGACAACCGCCTCCGCAGGGCTGAAGAGCTCACCGAGCTCGCCCGCAAATACCTCGGGCCGGACAAGCAGGCCACAAGTTGTGGATCGTGCAACTCTACCCTCATGAAAGAACTCCAAAGATTAGTACACAATGCCGATACCAATTCCTAAAGCGTCCGAAGAGATGGACGACTTCATCCCACGCTGCATGGCCGACGAGGTCATGGTCACCGAATTTCCCAACGAGAAGCAACGCATCGCCGTATGTGCCGTACAATGGAGCAGAAAGAACTACTAACCCACGTCTGGCTTCAGGTAGGAGCCCTGCACGATACAAGCAAGGACAAGACCGTCGCCGTCCACAGGTGCAAGCGGGGGGCCAAACGCTTGGGCGTGGAATGGGAGGAAGTCATCGGACGTGACAGGCACCGCGAGAAGGTCGAAGCGCGGCAAATTATTTGCAAGTACCTTCGCGACTGCGGGTGGACATACATTTCTATCGGGCGGTTGCTCGACAGGGACCACGCCACAGCCATGTACAGCGAGCGCAACATGAAGCACCTCCTCGAATACGACAAGGACATCCACGCCAAGTGGCAACTGTTCCTCAACGCATAGTGTCAACCAAAACCGCCTCAAAGTGTCAAACGCATGACCATACGAAAAGTCAAACGCCTGCTCAACGAGTCCGACGACTGGCTCGTCTTCACCATGAAGAAGGTGAACGAGGACGAGGCAAGCATGGGGGCATATTACCGCAACCTCGAGTCGTGGGAGATACTCCTCAACCTCGCCGTCAACGACTACCATATCCGAGAAACCCTCCGCAATGTCATCAACACAGCCGACGCGTATCGCGACCAACAAACTGAAGACGAATCCGAATAACCCTCGGACGATTCGCAAAGACCAACTCGAGAAGCTGGTCAAAAGCCTCCGGGAGTTTCCCGAGATGCTCGAAGCACGCCCGATCGTAGTGGACCCCGACTACGTCGTGCTTGGTGGCAACATGAGATTGAAGGCCGCACAAGAGGCAGGGCTGACCGAAGTGCCCGTCTACGTCGCCTCGTGGGAGGAGGCCAAGCACAAGGAGTTCATCATCAAAGACAACCTCGCCTTTGGGGAGTGGGACTGGGATATGCTCGCCAACGAATGGGATGCGGAAGAGCTCGACGATTGGGGTTTGTCTGTATGGATGCCAGAAGCAGAAGAGCCGGGCCTTGATGAACTTCTCGGTGAGGAGAAGAATAAACCAGCCACAATGAAAATCACATTCACCTCGCCCGAACAGCTACAGCAAGCCGAGATTGATATTAGGGAGATTTTGGACAGAAAATATCAAGGGGCATATTTTAGCGTTTCCGCAGGCGAGCTATGAAATTAGAAGTAGCTTCACACAAAGCGACAAAATATGCTTGCTTATATTTTCACTACGCGAAGACGGTTCCAATCAACACCTTTGGTTTTTCCGTTTTTAACAACCAAAATGAATGGTGCGGCGTTGTCTTGTTTGGAACAGGAGCAAGCCCACAAATTGGAAAACAGTTTAATCTTGCGCAAGGTCAAGTCATCGAGTTTGTTCGAATGGCGTTGAACGGCAAACAAGAGTTGCCTGTGTCCAAAATCTTAAGCGTGGCGGTGAAGATTTTTCGAAAAAAAAACCCTTTGGTCCGCCTCCTTGTAAGTTATGCCGATCAAGAACAAGGGCACACGGGAATAATTTATCAAGCCGCAAACTGGATTTACCTTGGCGAGGTCAAATCCCCTCCAATTATTGAAGGTCGCCATAACAAGTCCCTCGGCGGGAGTATAGGTGCTGCGAGGAAGCGCCTGGGACGCGAGCCCGAAGTTTACTATCCCAAACCCAAACACAAGTACATTTATGTATTGGACAAAAGAGACCGAGAAAAATACCTACATTTAGCCAAACCATATCCACGCGCATGAAGCACAGCAGGCGGTGCGCCGTGCATCCAGCACGGAGGGGGCGGTTCGATTCCGACCCATGCGCTCTAATTCTTCCGAGATGGAAGCACTAAAAACCAACAAAACCGACAACAAAAAAAGGGCCATGCTCGAAGCCTTGGAGCGTGCCCTTGGAATTGTCACCACGGCGTGCAGCGCGGTCGGCATCAATAGGTCGACGCACTATCAATGGATGAAGGACGACCCCGAGTACAAGCAGGCCGTCAAGGACATCGACAATCGTACCCTCGACTTTGCAGAGAGCCACCTTCACAAGCTCATCAAAGAGGGCAACCCAGCGGCGACCATCTTCTTCCTGAAGACCAAAGGCAAGGCACGCGGGTATGTGGAACGCCAAGAGATTGAGATGGCCGAGAAGAAGCCGCTCTCGTGGTTCGTGTCTGACGACTCCAGCGTGAGTTGAGACAGCCCGCCACATACTACCACGTCAAAACCTCGCCTGCGAAAATCCAAGTCCACCAAGGGGGCACGCGGAGCGGGAAGACATACTCTATCCTCACGGCCCTCATCGAGCTGTGCCACCGCAACGAGAACTCGGGGGCCGTCATCACCATCGCCCGCAAGACCTTTCCCGCGATCCGTGCGTCGGTCATGCGTGACTTCTTCGAAATCCTCGAACGCGAGGACATATACAACGTCGAGCTCCACAACAAGTCCGAGGCCACCTACTACCTCTTCGGCAACCTCGTCGAGTTCATCTCGGTAGACCAGCCCCAGAAGGTCAGGGGACGCAAGCGCGACATCCTCTTTGTGAACGAAGCCAACGAGCTCACCCTCGAAGATTGGAGGCAGCTGATGCTCCGAACTACGGGCAAGGCCATCATCGACTACAACCCCTCGGATGAGTTCCACTGGATATACGACCACATCCTCACACGCGACGACCATGAGTTCTTCAAGACCACCTACCGAGACAACCCCTTCCTCCCCGCGTCCACCGTTCAAGAGATTGAACGACTCAAAGAAGCCGACCACGACTACTGGAGAGTGTACGGCTTGGGCGAGCGCGGCGTTTCCCGTGCCACTATTCTCACGCATTGGAAGACAGTACCCCAAGTCCCCGACGGATGGAAGCTGCTCAACCTCGGCCTCGACTTCGGATATACCAACGACCCCACCGCCATCGTGAAGGTCTACACCGACGGGCACGGCTTCTGCCTCGATGAGGTATGCTACGCCACGGGCCTCACCAATGCGGCCATCGCCCAGACGCTACGAAGCGAGGAGATAGGCAAGGCCATGATAGTTGCCGACTCCGCCGAACCCAAGTCCATAGACGAGATTCACGGGCACGGCTTCAACATCCACCCCGCAAGGAAGGGGCCGGACTCCGTGCGGGCAGGTATCGACTTCCTCCGGTCGCGGCCCCTGTTCATCACCGAGCGAAGCGTCAACGGCATCAAGGAGCTCCGCAACTACAAGTACAAGGAAGACAAGAACGGGCGACACCTGAACGAACCCGTCGATGCCTTCAACCACTTCATCGACGCGAGCCGCTATGCCATCACCTGGAACCAGACGAATCCCAACTTCGGGAAATATGCCCTGGGATAACTTCAGAAAACACCCTCCCATGAGTTATAAGAATATGGAGCTTCGCCTTCCCGCCCACTTTGCCGATCTTACTCTTGGCCATCTTATGGCCTTGGAATCGGAGACCGACCCTGTCAAGCGGGTTTCGGCGGTCACAGGCGTTCCTACCACCAAGCTACGAGAGATGCCCCACAAGCTCGTCACCGAAGCCGACGCGCACCTCTCGTACCTCCTTACCAAGGAGCACGCCCAGCACAAGGAAATCATCGAACTGCGAGGCATCAAGTACGGCTTCATCCCGAACTGGGAGGAGTTCACGACGGGGGAATGGATTGACATGGAAGAGTGCACCACCGACTTCTGGAAGCACGCACACAAAGCCATGAGCATCTTGTACCGACCCGTGGACAGGAAGTGGGGAGACAAGTACACCATCCTGCCATACACGGCGAAGGAGGACAAAGAGGTCTTCCTCGATATGCCCGCGCCCCTCGTGTCGGGTGCCCTCCTTTTTTTTTGGACTACCGAAACCGAACTGCTGAACACTTTGCGGTCCTCTTTGATTCAAAAGACGAGGGAGGCGATGAATTTGCTAACAAGTGGGGCTGGTACCCCGTCCTCTACACCTTGGCTGGCGAGGACTATCTCAAGATGGATGCGGTCACGGCTTCACCCATCGGACACCTCTTCACCCACCTCGCCTTCCTGAAGGACCTCGACCACAAGCGCAAAGCATGATAACCTACAACAACATTGTCCAACGGTTCGAGACCTTCTGTTCCTCGCACCCTATGATTGAGACGTTCTCCCACGGGAGCCCTGCCGACGTGGACCTCGAGAAGTTCGAACGCTACCCCCTCGTTCATCTCGTGTACACGGGAGCGGACTACAACACCGAACGCACCAAGACCTACAACCTCGAGGTCTACATCTTGACCCTTCCCCCAAGCGCGACGGACAAGGTTGATTATCAAAAGGAAGCATTCAGCGACTCCGAGCAGATTGCCGAGGACATCCTCGCCGACATCCAGACGGGGGGCATCATCTTCACCTTCGGCTACAACTACGACGTGACTTCGGCCAGCGTCACCCCCCTCGAAGAAACCACCTCCAACGTCTTGGCAGGGTGTCTCCTCGACATCGCCATCGCGGTGCCCTACACGTACGACTCCTGCAACACACCACTCTCATGAACAACTGGAAACTCCGACATAGCTTCACGGGCAACGCCACGTCCGACGTACAGACGGTCAACGGATACCTCGCCGACCCTGCCTACCATCTCACCACCAACTTCCTCCTTTATTCAAACCAATTTGACAGTTGGATTGTTTCTGGTGGCACCACAGTAACAAGCGGACAAACGGGATACGACGGAAGCAGTGATGCCTACCAAATCACAAAAGACGCGAGTGGCTTTCGGTTTGTGAGGCAGGGGTTGACATCTCCCACAGGAGTTGTGACCTTCAGCGTATATATGAAGGCTGGCACTTTAACTACTGCGACGTTGAGGTTGTTGAGTTCTCCCGATGCACGGGCAAAGTTCGATTTGAACACCGGGGCCGAAATCAGCAGTCAGAATGTTTTGGGCACCTCGAGTACAAACATGGGCGGCGGTTGGTGGCGTTATTCTATGACTGCGGAGATGACTACAATGGCGGAACAAGTCATTTATCCCGATGATATTGCAGCGACCAACGCAGGATACATCTACATTCAAGACGCACAGCTTGAGGAGGGCACACAGGCCACCACATACGTCGAGACGACCACGGAACCCGTAACGCTTCCGGACACCTTCAACGTGACGGTCGTCCCCGACGGGAAGGAATACGCCGCCCCTCTCTTCATCCCACGGACGAACCTCCTCCTCCAGTCGAATCAGTTCGACACTGATTGGTTCAACTACAATAGCACGGAAAGCGCAGGCGAAAGCGGATACGATGGAGGCAGTGATGCTTGGCTTCTTTCTAAAACTGGCGCCTCTGGACTTTTACAACAATACATAGATGCTGATGGCTTGCAGACGTATAGCATTTACGCCAAGGCTGGTAGTTTGAGCTTTTTGATGTTGCGATATAAAAACACATCAGGGCAATATTACGGCACCTATTTTGATTTGGCCAACGGTCAAGTAGAGACGGAGACAGCACAAATAATCGAGTCAAAAATAACGACTGTCGGAGGTGGGTGGTATAGGTGTTCCATAACGTTCAATCAAGCCTTGGAAATCGTTTTCGCCTATCCAGCGGATTCTGATGGAGGTATAGGAAACGCCGTCACAGGTGACATCTACATCCAAGACGCTCAACTTCAGACGGGAAGCGTAGCGACCGAATACATCCCCACCACCACCGCCGCCGTGACGCGCGACTGGAGTGCCTTCGGACGAGTACAAAACCAAGTGCCAGGGATATGCAACGGAACCCACACCCATACGGGCGCGGCATCGGGGTCGGGCATCGCCGCCACCACCATCACAGGATCCGGCTCGGGTGCCACCTTCGCCTACGACTTCGACACGCTCGGAGTCCTCACGACGCTCACCGCCGACGGCGCGGGGTCAGGGTACAAGGTCGGGGACAAGCTGTCTATCGACACGACAGAAGGCCATACCATCGAGTTCCGCCTCGTGGAGGGAAGCAATGCCGCCACGGTGTCGGTCAGCATGGGAGCTGCCAAGCCCAACAAGCCCATCCCGTTCCCTGTCTCCAAGATGCGCGTGGAGGGTCTCACCGATCGCACGGTCTTGTTCATGGACGAGCGTAGCCGCTACGTCTTCCCGAAGCCTACGCCCTACCTCTTGGATACCTACGAGGGAGCGGCGGCAGCCTATTCTCTGCGCCGCCTGCGGTCGTCCTATACGGGGCCTGCGGTGCGTGTGCGGAGGAATTCGAACAACGATGAGCTCGACATCTACTTCAACGGCGACGGGTCGTTGGATACGGCCACGCTGGAGGCGTTCTGCGCAGGTACCGACGGCTTCGTGAAGGTATGGTACGACCAAGGGCAGGGGGGCAATGACGCGGAGCAGACGAGCACCGCGAGCCAACCGCAGATTGTATCGAGCGGGTCGGTGGTAACGGAGAACGGATTGCCTGCAGTGGAGTTTGATGGAGCAAACGACCATTTGCAAAATTCTTCGGTACCTACGGGAACTATTTTCACCGCTGACGCAGAAAACACCATCGTGGCAGTCATGTATCAGGACGGTGCCAAAACAGACAACGTGCTGCTTTCAAACAATTCTACGACGGACATTTTCACCGTGTGGGCTACGCAAGGCACGTCAAACAACCTCATTTATGACGTTGGCAACAGCGGAAACAACCGACTGTTGTATAGCTACGGAGGCGCAACGACGTTTGAAGACGTGCAGAATCTTTTGTTTTGGTCGTCCTCGGCGACGCTGCAACAAATTTGCGTCAATGGCACACAGCTTGCATCAGGCACAGCACCCGACACCATTACCTTGTCAAGCACCATTTTGCGGATTGGCAGTCGTTATAGCACATACTTTATGGGCAGCATCCAGGAATTGATTGTGTACCCATCGGACGAGTCAAGCAACCGCACGGGCATCGAAACCAACATCAACGAGCACTACGGCATCTATGAGTTCAGCGGCCTCCTCGACGACTATTCCGGAGCCGCCGCCGCCTACTCCCTGCGTCGTCTCTCTTCGACGTATACAGGCCCGGCCATTCGCGTGGTGAAGCACGACGTAGGCTACCCCGAGATGGACATCCCCTTCGAGGACGATGGCACGCTGTCGGTGGTTTTGTTGGAGGCTTTTGCCGACGGCTACGACGCGACGGTCAAGGTCTGGTATGATCAGAGTGGCGGGTCGAACGATGCGGAACAAAGCACGCTCGCAAGCCAACCCAAGATTGTAGACGCGGGCACAGTCATCTACGAGAACGGGTTGCCTGCCCTTGAGTTTGATGGGGCAAGCAATTATATGAAGTCGCAGGACTATATCGTCGAGCTTTCCCAAAACCCTGCCTCCGTGTTTAGCGTGTCGCAGACCAGCACATTGAGCAATAGTAATTATTTGCTTTCGGAGGGCGATAATGTTAGCCCATACAGCAGCCAGTTTATTTTGGGCGGCGGTGGTTCTGTCGGTGGTACAGACATTCTTTGGGTGAATGGCACCACATTAGGAACAATGACAACAGGTCAAGTCCTTACCGGGTTCGACTGGGACCAAACAAACGCAACCGCATTTATAGATGGAAGCCAAAGCGGTATTTCTAAAGTTGTTACCGTTAACACGGAAGCAAGCCTCTACAGCTACATTGGAAGCCGTGCTGATGGCACAACCAATTTTTTTACGGGTAAAATACAGGAGCTTATTACCTACAAGAGCGACCAATCCAGCAACCGCGAAGGCATCGAGGACAACATCAACGAGCACTACGGCATCTACCCATGAGCTATATCATAACCCTCCCCAACGACGAACTCACGTCGCAAGAGCGCGCCCAACTCATCACGCGCGAACTCTACAACATCACCGC
>Ga0208160_1000234_pt1 | contig 27209 bp, 40 predicted proteins | sample CB_VirMetaG_FD_184536 | JGI IMG/M metagenome (GOLD analysis project Ga0208160, IMG submission 184536) | Freshwater to marine saline gradient viral communities from Chesapeake Bay - CB_1504_1 Viral MetaG (SPAdes) (version 4) | ecosystem: Environmental > Aquatic > Marine > Coastal | place: USA... | reverse complement strand
TATAATCCTATCTCCTTTAACTTCTCATCTATGGTTGGTTTTTCCTCATCAGGTAATGAATCCCAATAGTCCATCAGTATATGATAGGCTTCGTAGTATTTGTAATCTACTTTCATTTTATTCAAGTTGGATGTCACTCCTTTGTTTTAATACTCCATGCATCATCATCAACACACAAGCATAATCAAAAAGAGCCTGTGAATCTATGATTTTGTATTCGGTGATAAGTGTCCTGATTACAACGTCAGTTGTCATGTCTGATAGTTTGGATATACCTGAACGTACAATGAATGATTCACTCAATCTGAGTATATCAGGCTTCTCACGATCAATCAAACCTGCAACTAACATCTCATCATACAGTACATTCATATCTTCTCTTGTCATTTCTGTTATATCTTTCATCGTCATACATACACCTCTATATATCTAATGAATCTGTTAGTGGATTTAACTAACATTATATCCACACTCCGTACATTCTATTTCATACTCATCTTCACCTGTTTGATAACAGGAGAATGGTATACCACAATACTTACAACACTTTAAACAGTTGTTGCGAGGGTCAAACCCATGAACACAATAGCAAGCGTACTCATGCTGACTACCATTAAAAAACTCTACATAGGTTTTGTGGTTTTGTTCTTTAGTTAATTCGTTCATCATAAATGCTGGTCGTTATTTCCTTTTTTGAGTCGTTAAAAAGACCACGCTGACAAAAACTTCGGACTCGCTTCTTTTAGTATTGTTTTCAGGGCAAAGAATACCAAGTCGCAAATGACTAAGAAAAACCCCCTAGCTAATAAACACACACTAAGTATAATGAAATGGTAGGTCAAGCAGGTTAATTCCTGTCAATGAGTGGTACATTTCAAACCACGCCACAAGTTTCATGTATGCTTGTGGTCTAGCCTACCAAGTTTGATACATTATACTCCCCCCAAATGTATAATGCGTTGTTATGAATCGCATTGGGTTGCGATTGTGTTTAGTAAAATGTCTCATAGAAAATATGTTATATTACCTGTGTTGTTGTGTACAGATTTTTAGTAGTAGTCACCTTCATCTCTGCCTACCTCTTTAATCCAATCGTTATGGTTTTCCCATACATAATCTTTGATAGTATCTTGGTCGAATAAATTATCCAACAATCTATATTGTTTAGTAGTGTTACTTAGATTATTATATACTTCTTGCATACATTTATCATAGAGTTCTTCCATGAGGTGCGAGACATACCATGCGTAATCGCCACAATCATAACATAAATCATCAACGACATCAGTAAGTTTGTCCTCATCAAAGCAATACTCTTTACTAAATTCTTTTACACCCATTGTACCACACCTTGAGTTGTATTCCTCTTTTGTATTCTAGCTTTACTGTGCCATTCTTCATGTCTCTTAATACCATGAACATTATCTTCTTGTGTTTGCCACCCACATAAATTACATTCAATCATACTTCTAACTCCAATACTTCCTCAACAAATTCGTCTGCATTAATTTCCCATTCATCGAGAAATCTAAAAAATGCCTCACGTACTGTTTCAATTTGTTTTTCATTCATTATCATTCAACTCCAAAAAAGAAATCATGCGAGAGATATGTCTATCACTATATCCATACCTCTCTAGTGCTTGTCTTAGTTCTTGGTTGTTCAAGGTCTAGCATCTCCATCAAATAGATAGTTCATCTGTTGTCCATACTCTACTTCATCATCATACTTCTTGGCTACCTCAACTCTATGTTCTTCTTGTTCAAAGAAGTATTCTATGTCATAGATACTCCAACCATAGTCAAGCATTTCTAATATCTCATCAGAGGTAGTATCATACCTGTCTCTTATGTGATGAAACAGAGCGAGTTCTCCCTGTGTCATGTTCATTAGTTCTGCTTCTGTTAGATCCTCGTCTTCCTTTTCTTTTTTTTGCTTTGAGAAACTACCGTACTCATAAGTTTCATCACCCCAGAAACCAAATGAATTAATTACCTTTGGCTTCTCTATGAAGTAATCATTTGAGCAGGCATTACCCTCATGGTTGACCCAACCTTTACCATACTTAACAACACCCTTGCTAGTAAGTATGGCAACTTTGTTCCAACCTGAAACACGCTTAGCCATCTTGGCATGACCTACATGACCTGCGATTACTGCCATGATTCTACTGTCACTAATGTTACCTTTAGGAACTTTAACTGTGTAGTTACGCTCGCTTGCGAACTCCATAAAGTCCTCGGCAAATTCTGACCACGTACCATTATGGAATAGAAGGTCGGTCTTGATAGACTCACGCCTTAGATTCAACTCACTCGATTTGGTAATCTCGAATGGGTGACAGAGTTTCTTAACGACATCACCAACACTAGCAATTCTAAAATGAATGATTGCGTGTTGAATACCGTTAGGTTTTAGTTGTTTGTTGATGATACTATCAACTTGCTTGGCAGTAATACCCTTGCGATATGATTTTGTACCATTCTTGTTCAACCATGCGATTGAACCACCATGAGAGTTAAGCTTCTCGGCACTCTCAAGGGTAGATTTAGTTGGGAATCTACCGTCCTCGATTGTAATAATTACACACATATTTTACAACACCTCCTTTATGATTGATTTTCTATGTGGTTTTAGTGAGTCTCTGTTTTTGGTGACGAACTCACAAACGACACCTGTAATAAAGTTATGGAATTTAGCTGTTAGCTCGGGGTTCTTGAACATTGGGGGTAGTCTTACCTCTAACGTACCATGTAGAGGATAACAATAGTTGACTACTGTATATCTATCTGTGTGATACTTCTCTCTTGCTGTAAGTTGTTCGTATGCATGATACTCATTCTTACACCATGTACCACCACCACTACGATTATCATTAACTCTATCCCAGAAGGATCTGTTCTTAATGTTTAATCGCAGACCCCACTCAAATGATCGTTTGATTATGTGTGCTGTCAACTCGGGTGACAATGCTACACAATAGTCACGATTGTTGTGGAAGCTCATGTGCTTATGACAACCACATGAACTGTTAACTTCTGTGGGGTAATTGTCCATGATATACTCATAGACTTGGCTAGGTTTTATGGGTGCAGATACTACTTCACCATTGATTAGGTCTCCACCACCTCTAATGCAAGCTTCACACTGACAAGAACAACCACATTCACCATCACAAGAACGGTAAGCGTTACCTGTGTCTTGGCAACTGTATTGGTGGTTGTCTTGCCAATACTGTTCAATGTGTTCATCACAAGGAATCTTTCGTTCTTGTTCTTCGTATCTGTCTTTACAATCAGGACAACCTGCGTGCCAATTAGACTCATCAGTTCCACAATTACAGTATTCTTGCTGTTCGTAACAGTTAGAACATACCCTGCAACCGCTACAACAACAGTTACCTGTCCAGTCGTCACAGTTTGAGCAACGATAACATTCAGAACAATCGCAGTTGTAGTCTTCCTCGCAATCTCCCCCATCATCATCGACAACATTGACACTACCGTCATGTTGTACGTTTTGCATATCTCGGGGGAAAGCTCCTTCAAGCTCAACCCCTTCAAGCGATACTATTTTTTCTACTTGGTCTATGTCTAAGTACCAAGCCACGTAACGTGGTTGATTCATTTGTTCACTCATTTTCTAATACCTCTTTTGTTATTCGTTCAATGTAGTTTGCGTTGCTGTTACTAATCAACACATCTGCCATGAACCTTTCAATGCCTGCTCTACGGTATGATATATAATCTGCAAGCAAACTGTCCATTTCTAATGAACAGTATGTTACAAACTCATCTGCCATATCGTTTGACATTGGCATTTCTGCATCAAAGGTAGCGTAGCCTAACTCATAAAGCGAGGCGTTACCTAACCAACCAATACTAGCACGAAAATCACCATGCATAGGATTACCTATGAATGGGCGTGAATAGTTAGGTCGTCTTAGTTTTTCATACCACTCATAATCCATCTCACCTCTCAAAACAAAGCGTATGCAATCACGAAAACTCTCATTAGCAAAAGCCACGAATGACCAACTTGATGAACGGTTGGTTGGTGGGATTGCATGAATAGTAATCTGTGCGTATCGTTTGTCATTGAATTTAGGTTGGGTTGAGGGTATTCTGACATTTAGATACCTATCTGTAAGCACCTTAGCTTCGTCAGGATCTATCCTTGACTCTTGAAGTCCTTTGATAATGAGTTTTGACATATCCAAACTTGTTTGTTTGTTCATATCTATTTCATTCCCTACGAGTACCAGAATTAACTGAATACTCTCTATAAAGAACGGTTATAATATACACTATAATAGACTAAATAAGCCCATTAATTGTTATATATACTCTACTTTTGATTCGTGAGGTGTCACTCAAACAAGCGACACCCCACGCTATATAAACCTTGCAGTATTTAATTTAACTACAAGTTCTATTAGTGATAAAAAGTAGGGGAGAGGGCTAGTAATACTAACCCTCTGGATAGTTTATGTCTACATACGACAGTTATATGACTAGGTAGTCACTTTCCTACCGTATGTTTATCTGTATATGTGTGCCTCGCCTATTGGCTTAATCATGAATCAGTTAGGTATGCCTAGCACTCTCTCGGAGAGCATACCCTTCCTCACACTTCGCAACGTTCCTAACCGTCACTCACACGTGTAACTCCGTAAGCGTTCATAAACTGTCCTCAGCATACGCTCAGTTAGGACTAAGCGTTAGCCTTAGACTCGTTGCTGTAAGAGCCCATGTGTCTCGCTGTGAGCGTGTCACAGAAAGATAGTTCCCTTACCACACTAAGACATATAGCATTTTCATGCGTATCTCCACAGTGTAGCGTGCGTGCAATAGCGAGCCAAGTACTCATGGAAAAAAAACGGTTTTTATGAAACACATATATACAAGTCGGGAAAAAATTTGATACAAATCGGGAAAAAAGTTAGATACAAGTTCGATTGGGAATTTAACAACAATCAGAACATAGTATTTTCTTAGTGTCCACTATAAGAACATTGGATTTATGACATTTGTGACATAACCCATATAAATCTGGGGAGCAACAACCATCACATTTATGAAACAGTTTGGTCATGATATTTTTTAGTCCTGACATCTTTTTATTAATTCCTCTAATACTTTAAGTCTGTACTGATTAGCAGAGGGGTCTTTTTTCACTCTATCATGAACCTTTATAAAGTCTTCAAGGTGGGCTTTGCGAATCGCTTCATCACTATACATTGTCTTCTCCTACCTTGTTTCCTACTACATCTTCATATATTATATGTCTAAACGCTTTTATAGTAGCGTTATGATCTACATCACAACCACAGAATGAACAGGCAGGTTTAACTCCATCATCAAGAGTAACCTCTGGTTCTTGCTTTGGGTGTGTTTTTTCATGTTCAAGCACTTGCTGAATGATTTTTACATCACCGTCAATGTTGAATGAACATTCTCTACATTGGTATTTCATTACTTTTCTAAACTCCTACCCCATTTATAAATCTTTTGTTCGATTGGCTTTAGTCTAGCTTTTACACGATTAAATTCTTTTTTATCGTAATTGCACACCATGAGTAAAATCTCGTCATACGACATGTCTTCAAGTTTTTTGTGATATTTAGTCTCCATATATGTCTCCAGCTCTCTCATCACTCGTCTCTAAAAATGGTAGATCGCAAATATTACATTTTGTTGTCAATAAATCCTGTATTGTTCCACTCCAACAAGTTTGACATTTTTCATGTGTTACTTGATAATATTGTTTTTCTAGCATTGTTCATCTTCCTGCCTCATTATGTCTTCTTGAGACTCGAATTGATTTTCCTTTACATTTGTTAATTCGTCCGCCATTTCAGACACCTTCTTCTTATTATCCTCTATAGCCTTTTTTTCGCCTTCGGCAACCAACGTACCTTGCACACGAAACAAGCATCTAGCAAGTCCGTTCTTTGTGTGGTCTCCAATTTTTTCGCTACAGGCTATACATACAATTTTGTCTATTTGTTTAGAACCTAACATGTTTGTTTAATGTATGCCCCCATATATAAATCTATCTTAAATGTATAGCTTTATATTGTGTGAAATATAATTGACTACATGAAAGGTTGTAAAGGACTTTGCAGTAGAGTTGATACAGGAAGACCATTTGGTGATCCTTATCCAACTCATGCATTATGTAGAAGATGTCAAATATGGATTAAACATGAAGATTTGATTCCTCATGAATGCTTTAAGCTAGTTTGCCCTTGTTGCAAAACTAGACCAAAAATGAAATCTTATAGATCCAAAAAAACACAAATGTTAACGAAACGCTTGTAGTGTTTCTTTACTATATCTTTTCTTAATACCTTTGTATTTTATTGATATAATAATCAATGGTATTCCTATTGGCGAAAAAAACAAAGTGCCTGTTAGAAACAATCCTATAAAGAATAATAGAATATTCATGTATTATATATGTTATAACCCTAATATAAACGATTTGTAAAACCCATCTGTTCTAAGAGTGATGACGTCTCTACGCTCTTTCACTCTCGGAGATGAAAGTCCTAAGAGGGATACCGATGGTTCTTTGAACCTTCAACTGCCTAGCAGAAAGGGTAATCCCTGACGGACAATTTTATTTGACTAATGGGTTATATATACTTTATCTGTAAATGTCGAATTTTTTGATGTCGCAATATACTTAACAGATTTTTGTACCTGCAATTATACGTAGTGGACAATCTGTCTGTGGAATGTCCACCGTTGATACCAAATAAAATGCTAAAAAAGCAAGTGCTATTGATGTTATTATTAGTAACTTATTCATCTTTTTTGAAGAGTTTCTCTTCCTCGATTAAATCTTCGCACAGAAATGTAATCTTCCAGAACGTTCTTCTATCTTCTAATGAAATCTTCTCAACAGGAATTTTTGCGAACGCTAATTCCCACCACTTTATTATTGTACTAAAATCTTTTAATGTTAACTCTACCATACAAAAAGGTATAAAAAGGATATTTAAATTCTTTTGTATTCTACTGATTTCTTTCTTGTACGTACATTATAACGTAACACGTATTTACAGCAAGGACAATGTATATCATCTGTCTTGATAAATACATTGCAAAGTGAACATCTTTTTGATACCTGATAATTCTTTTCGCCCTTTTTTGCTTGTATTCTCAAGCATAGGTTTTTACATGTATGCATAAATACTAAAAGTATATTCCTAATATAAACCTAGCTGATTCGCTACGTCAGTCCTCTCCCTCAACGTAAAGCATCATAGGAGTATGCAATCGCTCACACCACTAGGTATTTATAATAATATTTATATGCTTTAAAAATATTATTTTTGTATGTCTAAATCAGATAAAAATGAGATAGTAGAGAAAGAAGTAGTCATATCAAAACCAGTTACCAAGTGTACTTGTAACGGTGATATAGGTAGAAATATTAGATGTCCTAATCACGGTGATTCTGACAAAAAAGGACAATAAATGACAATTTTTGACAAAGTTTATTAGTCACTAATATATGACATATACTAATGGGTATTAAGGATACTTTTGGTAAAATAGGTAATTTATTCACAGTTAACAAATCCTATAGTGAGACTACCTCAAGACCATCTATTGCTCAACCCTATATGAGTACCGACACAGGTGCTAAACTTCCAATTTTCCCATTCCCATTGATTATGATTTATGAGTTAGCAGAAAACATTGATGCTTTACGTATTCCTATTGAGACTATTAACAGAGAGATGTTTAAGAACGGATTTGAGATTGTAGAGAGATTCAAATACAAATGTAATAATTGTTCTAAAGAATTTCAATATGCACCAAACATTAACGTTGAGAGAGAAAGTGCAGAAAAATCAAAGATGTTACAGTGTGATTCATGTCAAAGTTATGATTTAGTAAGACCTATTCCAGAACATAGAAAGATACTTGAAAAACTAATGTCTAATCCTATTAATGGAAACAACCAAACACTTGAAGATGTTGCAAGACAGTTAGAAAGAGATTTGGAAATTGCAGATAATGCATACTTGTTGATGTTAAAGAATTATTGGATAGATGATTCTACTGGTGATATTGATTATGATAAAACTGAGATCAAAGAACTGTTGAGAGTTGACCCACCACAAGTTGCAATGATTGCAGATAGTGATGGTAGAATTGGTTATGATGATAAAAAACAAAAGATTTGGGTATGCCCTAGATTTGAACATAGAGACAAGAGATTGTATTCTGAAAGATGTGATAGATGTAATGCACAGGGTATAAAAGCAATCATGGAAGTAAACTCTGTATATTCTGTTGGTGTACCACACCCAAAAAGAGTCATCTATGGTGAAGGTGAAGTAATTTGGAAAGCAGGAAAGTATAGACCTTCACTGATTTATGGCTATTCTCCTATCTATGCAGTATGGTCAAAGGCTATGTCATTGTCTCACATGGACGAATATGTAAGAAAATACTTTGATAAGATGAGACCACCAAGAGGATTGCTAGTTATTGCATCAAGAAATTATGAAACATTCAGAAAATCATGGGATGCTCTTGAGCAGAAGGCTATTGAAGATCCTTACATGATTCACCCATTGATGGTAGAATCAGACAAAGGTGGAAAGAATATGGCAAATTGGATAGACTTTACTGGTTCATTACAGGAATTACAATTCATTGAAGTTAGAAAAGAACTAAGACAAATAATTGGTGCAGTGTTTGGTGTGCTTCCATTGTACTATGGTGAGATGGTAGGTGGTTGGTCACAAGAAGGATTACAAGTTACAATTACAAACAGAGCAGTAAAATGGGGACAAGACATATTATACAAAGCATTTTTCAAGAAATTCACTGAAGTTATGGGTGTAGATGATTGGGATCTTAAACTTGTAGCAGGTGAAGAGAATGATAAACTATCAGAATTACAAAGAGATGGTGTAGAGATTCAAAACATGGCTATGTTACAACAAATGGGATTTAAAGTAACAAGAACACATACGGGTGAGTTTAATGTATCAAAAGAATCATCTATTGATGGACAAAATGAAAATATGGATAACAGTGGAATTAATGGAAGAGGTAGAAGTACAGCAGCACCAGTAGAAAACAGACAAAACTTTGAAGGACAACCAATGCAAACAAGACCATCAGATATGGGTGGTATTTCACAAGGAAGTCCTTCATCTGGTAGTGGTACAACTCTAAGTCAAAAGAATTATCATGATGGAATTACTCCTGCAAACTTTGAAGTTGTAAAGAAAACATTACAAACTGCAATGGATTATGGGTGGAAAAAAACAAAAACAGTAGATGAACTTAGAAAATATGGAGGTATGACAGTTAGACAAGCAAGAGAAATTGTAAAGCATGAATTAGGAATGACAAGGAGATGGGAAGATGATGATGAAGAGTAAAAAGAAATTAGAAAAACCAGTACAAATCAAAGTACCTAAAGAAAAGGTTACTAAAAGTAAAGATAAAATAGATAATACCATATCTGAAATACAATTACAGATAAAAACATTTAAAAATGAAGAAGTATTTGTATGTTTAGAAGATTGTTTAAAGAAGATTAAAAACATAAAAAGAGATCATGGCAACTAAATTAGACGTTAATACAGGAAATACAGATTTAGGAAAGAAAATCTGGGACATTCATCAGAATAATGAATATACCAAAGTCAATAATTACAAGGAAGGTATGTGTTACAACTGTTTTGAAAATAACGCAGTTGCAGCATTAGTGCTTGATATTTGTGGAGATTGTGCAGGAAAAAGAGGTAGAGAGACAATTTTAGTGCCAATTAAGCAAATTTATTATGGTATGTGCTACTTTTGTGGTGATTACAAGTTCAATTTAGAACAGATTAATGGTAGATTATGTACTAAATGTCATAGAAGATGTGCAACTCACATCAAAGATTACAACAAAAAAGGTGGTCAATTTGGTGCAGATCCATTCTGGAAGTCAGTAAAACGAAGACATGGACAAGATTGGAAGTTAATTATGAATGATCCGTCACAATCCTATAGACGTTAATCATTTTTTAAAATAAAATTAATTCTATCCATTTCATAATCATAAAATTTCATATCATAATCTATGATTTTGTTTTTGTTAGGAATGGTTGATTCAAAATATCTATCAACTCTCCAAGACAGCATTGGTTTTCTTAAAAATCTTGGGAAAAATTCTAATTGCATTTTTTTCTTGTTAAATTTTATTTTATCATGCAATACTAGAACTGTTTTATCATTTTGATAACCATATATGTTACCGTTTCTAAAATGAACTAATGATTTTTGTAATGTAGGTCTTTCTTTTTCTTGATTTGTGTTTGTAACTACCCATAATTTTGATTTGTCATTGATATACATGTCAACAATGTTAATTTTTTTCATTGGTTCTGTTAGAAATCCTTTGTAAAATCTTTCAAATTCTTTCATATTATCGTAAATATATATCGAAGAAGCCATACGTTTTATTAACAATACTTATTAATAAACCCTTTTTTCCTATATTATGGCAGTTTATTCAAAAATCAAAGCCAAAAACATAGAAAAATGTAATGTTTGTAAAAGTAAAATTTACAAATACGGTAGAAAAGATTTTGAAATTGAATTATGTTACAAATGTGGAAAGTTTTCATGTAATTCAAATGTTTCATTAGGTGATCTTACGTTCATCATAGCAGAAGAACCAATGATTATACCATATTTGATTAAAATGGAATATCTAAAACCAATATAAATATAAATAGTTGTAAGACTTTTATACTACATGTTAGAAATTCTTGACACAATATATCAGGAAGCTGTAATTGCAATCGCATTAGGTACAGGTTCAGGTGTTTTGGCATACTTTAGAAAAATTTCAAAAACACAAAAGAATTTATGCGAAACTGTAGAAAGATTGCAAAAAACTATTATTATTTTAGCAAAAGCTGTTGATAAACAATCAAATAGATTACACCCAGAAGCAAATTCTGATTTTGATGACCTAGTAAAAGAACTACTAGATAAATAATGTGAATGAATCGTTCACAAGGTTTAAGTAAGAGTTAAATAGGTCGATACTATACAATTTTCATGGCAGATCCGTTACTGATCGCAGTAATTGCAACCGTAGTTGGTGCAGGATTAAATACCGTAAGAGGTTACTTAGGAAGTGAAGAATCATATTCTGCTAAGAAACTTATTGGTGCTTTGATCGTTGCAGTATTTACTGGTGTTGCTATTGCTCAAACAATCGCCATAGACGGTATGAGTCTATTAGGTGTAGCCTTGATTGGTCTAACAGCAGGTTTTTCTGTTGATTATGCAGTCACAAAGGCAAAAACTACTCCAATCGAGTAGTAAAACTCCTTTTTTATCAAAATATTTATTAGTCTTTACCGAACTTCATTTATATATGGAAGATAAAGTGTTCTTTAACGGTTTTGAATCTACTTTAAAGAGTATGGAGAACATAAACTCAGATGAAAGATATTTTGAAGGTCTATTAACAGTACAAATGAAAGATAAACAAGGTGAAGTTACCATTGTTGATGAGTTATACAAGGTTTTACCTGTATGGATTGACAGAGGAGCACCAATTTCTGACACACATTCTAACAGAATTGTAGGTAGAGGTATCAATTATTCAAGAACTGTAGTAAAAAATGATAAAGGTGAAGAACTTCCTGCAATCAAAATCACTGGTAAAATATTCAAAAATTATGAATTAGACAATGTTATTTGGGATAAAATCAAGAAAGGAGAGTATAAAGGACTATCATTTGGTGGTGCAACTAGAACAAATAGAGCACCAATCGTTATGAAAGACGGTTCTATTGCTTATGCACTCAAAGATTTAGAACATTATGAGGTTGCAGTATGTAAAGATCCTGCTGTACCAATGGCATTAATAACTGATTTTAATCCTATTGCAAAAGCAGATCATGATGCAACTGAAAGAGGTGATGGTAAGATGGTAATTCAATGCAGTAAAATGGGTTGTTATGTTGAAAAAGCAGAAGATCCATGTTGGGAAGGATATGAACAAGTTGGAATGAAAGAAAAAGATGGTAAACAAGTTCCAAACTGTGTTCCAAAAGGAGATACAAAAAAAGCAGAACAATTAGATCCAGATCCAGAAAATGCTGATCCAGAACAAATAATGAATAGAGCAAAAGTTGTAGGCAGAAAACAAGAAATGTACAAAGCAGAACCAGATCCAGAACAATTAAAGATGGGAATCAAAGTTGAAATGGAACATACTGATGATAAAGAAGTTGCAGAAAAAATAGCAAGAGATCATCTAAATGAAGTTGCAGATTATTATACTAAATTAAAAGAAGTTGAAAAAGCAGATGAAGATAAACCATTAAACAAACCAATGAGAGATGATGGTGATAAAAAATTCAAAGTATATGTTAAAGATCCAAGTACAGGTAACGTAGTTACTGTAAGATTTGGTGATCCAAATATGGAAATTAAACGTGATGATCCTGAAAGAAGAGCATCATTTAGAGCAAGACATGATTGTGATAATGCTAAAGATATTACTTCAGCACAATACTGGTCATGTAAGATGTGGGAAAAAGAAACATCTGTTACTGAATACACAGAAAAAAACATTGAAGATGTAGCAAAAGCAGATTTAGGTAAATATAGTACATTCCAAGGTAAAGTTCAAGCACTAATGGATGAAGGTTATCCAGAGGAAAATGCAAAGAAAATAGTAGGAGCATTTGTTAAAGGTGAGAAAAAGAAAGATGGTGATGGTGGTGGAATGTCAACATCTACTGATGGAACATTTAATGCTGTTCATGGTGGAGAAGGTAAAAAGAAAAAGAAAAATGATGAAAACGAAAAAGAAAGTGGGGATCATTCCAATTCTGACGGTGAATTACATGGTATGTACAATCAAAATGGCTCTGATTTAAAGAAAGAATATTATGGTGGAATAAGAGAAAACTATGATGGAACTATAAAACAAGGTGGTATGGATATATCAGAAACAGGTGGTATTAATGTAAAAAGAACAAAGAAATTAAAAGATATTAAACGTTCATTAGAATGGAATGAAAAAATTATACAATTAAAAGAATTGAACAGAAACTTATAAATTTCAGTAATATATATATACTCAATATATTTAAATCCAGTAATAACATGACTCTGGAAGAACTTCGTAAAGAAGACCATGAAGATGAAGAAAAAGTTTCTGAAGAAAAAGAAGACGAGTCAGAAGAGGAGAACACAAACAAATCTTTTGATGAAGCCTTACTCGAAACTCTATCTAGTCTCACAGAGCACGTAAAAGCACTTTCAGAATCTCAAGCTGATTTAGAATCAAGACTTAATAAAGCTCTTGAGGAAAAACCAGAAACCCAACTCGAACTCCAACCTGCAACTTCTGATAAAGAAGACATTGGAGCTGAAGTCGTAGTTCCTGAAGCTTATCAATCCGATTCTGTTCAAGCAGGATTAGATGATGATAAATCTGGTGATGATAAACCAGAAAAAGATCAAAAAGGATTATCTATGCAACAAAAAGCACAGAAAGTCAACTTTGATTTTACTACAGAAACTCCAAGACCAAGTGCAGCAATCGAATCTGTTAACAAATCAGAAATGTCTGATTTTAGCATGATTTTGAAAGATGCAAGAGATGTTGGTTATGAAGGTTTATCAACAATCGCACAGAAGATTCAAAAAGGTGATTATTACACTCCTTCTGAAGAGGAGAGGTTGTTCTAAAAATGGCTCAAATACGAACAATAGACGAACTAGAAGCACTCTATTATGGACATAATAGAAACCTCATTAGAAAAGCAGATGCTCCAATCACAACATCAACTACTGGTGTTTTTAACGCAGTATTTGGTGCTTATGCATGGGCTCAGCTTAACTTAGAAGCAAATGCTTTTGGTATTTTGCCAAAAGTTCCATGGGATAAATCTGGTTGGCGTACCATTACGGCTAAACCAACTATGACTACAACCAATGGTAATACCACATTAGGTGGTACTGCTGAGGGTGGATCTATTGCCGAAACTGTCAAACCAACTTTACAAGAGATTGACATCAGACCAAAAACTGCTCAGTTAGCATTTAGTGCATCTGAGGTTATGGAATGGTTGGCAACTCACAGTAAAGATGACATCTGGGGTGGACTTGGTTCACTTAGATTGTATATGGCAGTTCAGCACAAAGAATTCATTAATAGAATGTTGCTAGCAGATGTTGAAAATGAAGCAGCAAACGCAAGTGCCAATAACAGTGGTACAACAAACTTCGAGACACTCGACAGAATCATTTCAAGTGATGCTGAAGAAGATGCTCTAGGTGGTTCGTACAACGGTTATTACGATTGTTGGGCAGCAAACGCTACCATTGATCGTGACTCAAGCACTACGTATGACTGTACTGTCGAATCTGCTTCTGGTACAATCGGTACTAATGGTGTCCTAACTGATGATACTCTGAGAACTTTCCTAAGAAAGATCAGAATCGCAGCAGGAAAAGATCCAAACGTCTTCCTCGGATCACATGAGGTATACTCAGAAATCCAAGGACTTTACATGCCTTCTGTCAGGATTCCAAATCCTTACGGTGAAGCACTTGTACAAGTTGACGTTAATGGTATCCAAACTTTCAAAGGTACTGGTGTCGGAATTCACGTTGATTCTATCTATGGAATCCCATTCATTCCATCAAAAGATGCTCCAAGCAACTCTGCTGACTCATCAGAGATCGGTAGATTGTTCGCTTTAGACACTTCTGATGCTGAAGGATATGGTTATCCAAGAATCGGAATGGCAATTGCAATTCCAACAGAATACTATGAAGCAACTCGAAGAACACCAGCTTATCCATTCGTAAATGATGCTTTCGTTGAGAAAGGCATTTACAGAACTATGGGTGAGACTGTATGTCGTCATTTCAAATCTCAAGGTAAGATTAGAGATATTAAACTCTAAATTGCCAAAATCCAATTTTTTCTTTTTTATTTTTGATGGTCTATGGTAACGCTACCAGTTTACATTTTTTCAATGTGTGCAGTATTAGCAGGTGGAAGTGTTGATTGTAATGAACATTGGGCAGTTTATGTTTATGAAGATATAGATGTTTTCAAATATTGTTATCCAGATGTGAAGAAATTTCATCATAAAGTAGCAGGTTGTGCAGTTTATGATGATGAACGTGGACATAAAATGATATTAGGTAATCTAGGTAAAGGTAAATCACATACTGGAGAATCATTATTTGCACATGAAATACATCATTTACAATGTTTGTGTAATCATCATGCTAATCCACCTGAAGAACCTAGAAGATGATAATCATTGATGATTAACATAGGCTTTTATTTATATACTTTCTAGGCACGTTCAAAATATATATTGATGAAAATTAATATATATTTATGGCACAAATGCCAGCATTAATTCCAAAAGAAGTTGAAATACAACGACTAAAGAAAATTTGGCTCATTGTGATCGCAATGGGTTCAGTTGCAGCATCAGTAGAAGTTGACAATTTTGTCGATGGTTCACTTCATCAAACATCCATTAGAGATAGTGCATTTACACCAGCTCATTGGTGGTTATATAGTCACTTTGTGGCACTACCAATAGGTTGGGGTACGGTTGCAATCTATGACAGAAAAGTTCCAGTTCTCAGAGGTGTAAATAATTCAATGAACACTGGTTTGAAAATGACCATTCTTGGTTACTTAGCAACAATGTTTACAATTGGTGTAAACGAGATGTGGCACTTCTGGTTTGTAGAGGAAATCTTTGCAGTTCCTAATCACTGGATGTTTAACATGGGAGTTGTAGTTGCCTTTATGGGAGCATTAGCTTATGTCGTAAGAGTATATGCTAGATTGGTAGAACTTGGTGCAGAAACTCCAAGTGAAAACCCATACGTTGCAGAAATGTACAAGATGGCTCTGGAAGGTAAATTATACAGCAGATCAATCCCATAATCTCTTTTTTTATATTATACCAAACTTAATTAACTTAGCTTAATTAAGCTAGCTAAGTCGTATGCGTTAGCTAATGTTTAATTAACCTATATTTTTTCCAAACTTTACACAAAAAGGATTTTGACAATAATATAATGTCTTATCACTATTTTCACTTTTTGTAGAATATGTTAAAAGATAACAATCATCACAAATTTTTAATGGAATGTTAAATTTTAGCACAACATATTTATATATAACCAAATATTTAAAGATTTATGGCTATTACCACATCTGTAAGTGATTGGACAGCAGCTAACGTGGCAAAAACTTTGTCCGTACAATCTGCTTTGACATCTAAATTAAGATGTTACAAGATCAAATGCACAGCAGGGGGAAGCGATACTTATGCAACAAACGGTGTTTCTGCCAACGTAAAGGAAGGTAGAATTTCAACCCTAGTAGCAGTAATTCCAGAATACAGTAGCACTGACTATATCGTAAAATATGATAAAGTCAATGAGAAAATCATACTACTCACTCATCCACAATCTGGAAATGCTTTCGTTGAAGTAACTAATGCAACTTCTATCGCAAGTGCAACATTTGAGTTCCTAGTATTCGGCTACTAGAGTCCAAAAAGCCTTTCTTTTTTCTTAAACTTTATATATTTCGATTAGTACAAATATACATGGTCGAATATAATCATAATGCAATAACAGTCGGTTCAGCAGATGCCACTATTAAAGCAAGTCATGGTGTAGTAGTTGCAGTTCATGTCACATTAAAAGGAGGAGCAGGAGATAAACTCGTATTAAGAAATGGAACAAGTAATAGTGATCCTATCGAATTTGAAGTATATGGAGAAGATGTTCAAAATGTCATCGAAATAAACAGAAGATTTGAAGACGGTATTAGAGCAGATTTTACTGGCAGTACAGCACGTTATATAGTAGTTTACAAGTAGTAAATTTAAATAGTTAGCATACTTTTATATATTGATGGCTACTACATATTGTACTGTTGCAGATGTCGCAGATTTTCTACGTGTTCCAATCACTGCTACTACTACTCCAAATAAGACTCAGGTCGAGAAGATTATCAATAGAAAAGAAGAGGAACTCGACAGAAGAATAGGTCATACATTTGGCAGAAATAAGACTGTTACAAAGGAAGTTCATGATTTACCATTACTTTATACTTATGGGTGGGGTACACCAATATTTCTAAAACATAGAAATTGTAGAGATTTAGATTCTGCCGAGGGTGATAAAATAGAAATTTGGCAAGGTGCAGATTCTACTTATACTGATATTCTAAGTAACACACAATGGTATGATTTTGAACCAGTTTACGGTAGATTATTTTTAAGAGGATATATTTTTACTATTTTAAGAAAAAACAGAGTTAGAGTTACTTACCGTTATGGTGATGCAACAGTTCCTTATGACATTCAAGATGCCTGTGTTAAGTTAACTGCAATAGACATTTTGAACTCTAGTTTTAGAATGGACGTATTACCTATGGGTGGAAGTGGTATGGATATTCAAGCTGCAAAAGCAGATTGGAGAGCAGATATAGAAAACTGTGTTGAGAATCGACAAGAAGTATTCTTCATACCATAATGGAAAAATCTCAAAAGTCTTCTATACCAGATGATATAGAAATAGTTTTACATGATGCAAAAGATATACCAAAACAACAAAAATCACTTTATACTAGACACATGACTATGTTGGCAAGAAAAGCTAATCAAGAACTTTATGATAGATTTAAAAACACAGCAGATATAGATTTTATACCAATGTATGTTTATTATGATGTTATGAATAAATCTATAAAATTAAAATGTAGAAAAGAATTTTTAGACAAGTATTTAGAAGTGGAAATTGATTTTGCAAAATGGTTGAGAAGTAAAGGTATGTTTAAAAAAGCAGGTAAATGGGAACAATATAAACAGAATGAATTTGCTAAAAAAAGTCCACATTTAAAAGACCAAAAAAAACAATACATAAAAGAAATGAGAGAACAGGGAAAAATAAGTGAATTTGGTAAAACTATTAAAAAGGATTCAAAGGTATCACAATCAAGTACAGTAATGTATTCTAGGAAAGCAGAGTATTTACCAAAAACTCAAAGAACAGATAAAACTATTGAGGTTACACAACAGCAGTATAATAAACCCATAAAGGGAGCTGATATGTTAAAATTATTTAATCCAGAAAATGAAGAATTAATTTGGGGTGGTAGTAATTTTAAATCTTATGTTATAGGAAGAGGTGTAAACCCTAAAATATACAATAAAATAATGAAAGAAGTATTAGCATTATTATGGAAAGAGTTTGAAAAAGTAAATGTTTTAGAACTTACAGAAGAAGGTGTTGCAGAATTTCAAGAATCATATCTTTCAAGATTTCCTAATATTGAAAGAGTAAGAGATTGGTTTGTAAATAAAGGTATTTACAATACATCATCAGGTCATTATTATACATTAGAAAGATTCATGAATTTAAAATCAAACAAAGCTAGGGCAAATTTCATAGATAGGGCAGTATTTATAATATCCAACTCAATATACATGAAAGCAAATAATATTAATCCTTTAACAGTAAGAGGAAAACCAAGATTAAACGCAGGTATGAAAACCAGTATAAAAAGAGCACAAAAATTCAAGAAAATATCTGCCGAAAGAAAGAAATATTCTACTGAAAGAACAAAGAAATATGATGAGTGGAGATTAGATGATAGAAAAATTGCTGCTAATCTTAAACGTAAAGTGACTAGGAGTAAAAGGGAAAGATAAACTTAATAATCTAGTATTTATATAATTAATCATGACCACTAACTCTACAATGTATGATACAGCAAAGGATCTAAAAAACCTTATATCTGATAATTGGACATTATCGACAAAACCTGACATCACTTTTGTATGGGAAGAGAAGGCAACAGGATTTATGGACGATAGGCGTGACTTTATTATAATAAATCCTACTAATGAAAATCCTCAGTATTTTAGCCTTTATGGACAGGATTTCTTTCATGAGATTTATTTGAATGTAGATATACACACATTTCAAAATATGGATCATAATCAGAATATAGTTAATGAAGTATTCTCAATAATTAAAACGAACATAAGAGGTACTAACTATGTAGACTTGATGCTCATAAACTCTAGTCATAATAACGACTTATATAGGAACATATACCGTCACAATATAACAGTTAGATTCAGAAAAATTAATCCATAATATTTATATGTTAAATATTTAAATATCATTCATGGTACGAACAGGTGCTCATGGCTATCTAAAGTATGATTTTGAAACATCTTACGCTAGTGGTGGCACAGCAAACAAAAAATTTGGTCTACAAGATAGATTAACTAGCCTTTCATTAACTAACAATAGAATTAATTTACCTTCACTTAATCAAAATACTTTACATTCATTTGCTTATGGTCAACAACAAGGAACTGCTTCAGTTTCATTTGTTCTTTCTAATCCTTGGGTTTTTGGTGCAATTTTAGGAGCACCTTCAACTACTGGTTCAAGTCCTTATGTTCATGTTTATCCTCATGCATCAGACGGATTAAATAAAACTCCTAGAACAATAGTAACAGAAGTAGGATTTGATGGAGCTTCTGCTGATGTAGTCAGAACTCTTAAAGGTGGATTAATGAATTCGTTATCATTATCAACATCTGTTGGTGGTTTAGTAGAATGTACTGCTGATATTACTTATGGTAAAGAAACAGCACCAAGTACAACATTAGGAACTGCTCCAACAGCACCATCACAAGAATTTCCTTATACTTTTGCACATGCTGAATTAACATTTGGTGGAAATGTAGTTGCACAATGTCAAGATGCAAGTATTAGTTTATCACAAAACAGTGAGTTACTTTATGGATTAAATTCTCATCATGCTGTAGATTCTTATAGAAGAGTTTTAGATATTACAGGATCATTTAAAGCATCTTTCATTAACAAGACTTTATTAGAAGAAGTATTAGAACAAGTTAAAGCAGGTACAAGTTCTGGAACATACAGTGAGACAGTAGGTGGTTCACCAGAATTCCAATTCACATTTATTAAAGATAATACTAATGAGAAAATAGTTATCACTGGATCTGGACTATCAATTTCTGATCTAGGAATTACTGGATTTGAACCAGTAGAACCAATCTTTGAAGAAATTAATTGGCAAATGAAGACTGTTACAGTCACAGCAACAAATACAACTTCAGCAGAAGAATAGAAACCCTTTTATATAATTTATCTTTATTACTTTTGTGGCAATAAAATCTTTTCAAATAGATTGGAACGGTACACCAGAAACAGTAGAATATGAAGATGATATTACTTTTGGTGAATTAGAAAATATTCTAAACAAGTGTTTAGATATGACAAAAGTAAATGAACCTAAAGTTAACATTCCACTTTACAGACAATTAATCACAAGTACGGTTATTGTTAAAGCACCTTTTGCGATTAAAGATGTCACTGCTATTAGAAATCTTAAAGCAAGTGTTGCTAAAAAAATCATGCAGGAGGTCATGAAGGATTACCCTTTAATGAAGTATTTGGAAGAGTGGGTGGAGACATTCGTGGGAGAAGAAATAGATACCTCTCAAGCATATACTACTTCTTTGCAAGAGAGTTCGGGTGGACAAAAGAGCAAGTAGATGCTCAACCATCACTATATTTAGACTCTTTAATATATGAATACAGAGAAGAAGCACGAAGAGAAAGAGCAAATTTAAATAGAAATAAACGTTAGGACTTATATGAGGTGTATTAAATGAGTGCAGAAGATGACGTATTTACTCAAGAAATGCAAAATGCAATAAAAATACATAAAAAACGATTACAGTTAACTACAGAAGAATACAAGAAAAGATTAGACTATGAGAATAAATTAGTTAAAATGAGAAGAATGGAGCAAATTTTAACCAGAGCTGCTCCTATGGGTGGTCTAGGTGGTATGGCTTTTGGTATGCTTCAAAACATAGGACAAGCAAAAATGGCAGGTTTTCAAAGATTAAAAGAATTAGAAGGTAAAAACAAATTAACACCAGAAGAAAAAGAAGAAAAATCAATGTTAGAACAATCTGCTGGAACTAATAAATTATTTGGAAAATTAGATAAATCATTTGAAAAACATTTTGGTGGTAATAGTAAATGGAATAAATTCTTTGCAGGTCAAGGTAAAACAGCAGCAATGGGAATGGGATTAGGAGCAATAGGTGGTGGTATGGCATTAGGAAAGATGATTATTGATTCATCACCAATGTTTCAACAAATGTTAAAATTACTTAACTTTGGTATTATGATGGTACTTAGACCTATAGGTGATTTCTTTGGATTCTTAATGAGACCTATACTGTTAATGTTACTTAGAAAGTTTATCATACCATTTTATCAAACAGCATTGCCTGTATTACAAGAGATGGGAACAATACTAGGTGAACAAATTGCAGGTGGTATAGAGAATTTACTTAACCTATTAGATGGTGTTGGTAAGATTATCTACGGTGCTTTAACATTTAATTCTGCACTACAAAAAGAAGGATTTGATAAAATAAATGGTGTATTTAATAAAGATATTAAAGTCAATGAACAAAACCCAGAAGTAAGAGATGCAGGAACTAAAATTTCAGATAAATTAGGAGCTGTTGGAGAAACAATAACTGCTAAATTCCAAAGAACAGCAACAGCTTTAGAAGCATTAAAAGATGCACCTAAAACACAAGCAGCACAAGAAGCATCAATAGAGATGGCTAAAAGAGTAGATCAATGGACAGTTGCAATGTCAAAAGTATTGCAAACAGAAGGAATGATGAAATTAGGAACAATAAGAACTGAAGCTGAAGCAGGATTAAGACAAGGTAGATTTGAATCAGTAGATGATGCTATGCTCTGGTTTTCACAACAAATGTATAAGGGTGGAATAAATAAAATGGCAAATGGTGGAATAATCAATGAACCTGTAATGGGTATAGGAAGATCAGGTCAAGGATATTTGATAGGAGAATCAGGAGCAGAAAGAGTTACACCAATGTCAGGTGGTAGTTCTAGTCCAGTAATCATTAACGTGTATGGAGATGTTAATGAAAAAACAATGGATAGTTTTGAAAGAAAAGTATTAGACGTACTTAATCGTTCTAACTCAAGGAGAGGATTGTAGTGGGAACTATTTATATTAGAAGATTTGATGAAAGTGGTGGATCTACTTATATTTCATATTGGTATAAAATTCCAATATTTGATGATGTAAGTATAGATTACAATTCACCTGCATCACCAATGCCATTACCAGAAGAAGATGATGAAGAACAAATCATAGTAAAAATGGAAGGTAACTCTGCTACAATAAGTGTTAGTTGGTTAATTAAAGAAGAAACAAGTAATATGGGTACAGCAAATACGCCTACATTTACATGGGGTACAGATATTCAAAAAGTGTGGGAACAAGTAAGTTTTCTACAATCTAAATTTGTACCAAAATCAGTAAATGATAATTTTGAATTTTGTATTGATGCAGATGATGACGTATTAGGATTATTATCTCAAAACGCAGAATTTGATTTTAAAAAGGCAGGAACTATTACAAGATTAAGTTTTAGAATACCAAGTAATGAACCTGCAACTATAAGAGCATCATTACAATTTATGGTAGGTAACGTAGTAACTGCTTATGCATTAGATGTACCCTCATCACCAAAAGACTTTGCAGTAACTTCTGGTGCAGCAAATAGATTAGATGCAAGTTGGACTGCTCCAAGAACAACGAATGGTTCTGTAACATATACTGTTTATTATAAAAAACGTGGAACTAATGTATGGTTTGAAGAATCACTTGTATCTTCTACATCTGTTCAAATTAATTTAGGCAGTGGAAACTCATCTACAATTTGGGACGTATACGTAAGAGCAGTTAATTCTAATGGTAAAGGAGAAAAATCACCTACATTAGAGGTGACGATACAGTGACCAAAAAATTAGCAAAAGTAATTATTACCAACACATCTGGAACACATGAAGTAAAAATACTTAGTGCTATAATAAGAAAAGAAGGAACAAGAACAGTAGATACTGCTGAACTTGTATTACCTGCAAATACAAAAGCAGATGAAAATGATAGAGTTAGATACATACAAGATATTAATGATGTCACAAATCTAACAGCAGTTTATAATTTTCAAGGAAGTACAGTAGATGAAGGTGGTTATGATTTAGATGGTGATGATTCTTATGATTCAGTTATTAATCCATCTAGTACAAAAACTATAAGCACTAAAACATATAAAAATACAGATTTAACATCTCCAAGATATTATATGAATTATGGCATAATATATGCAGGAACAAAAACAACTGTATCACATGATACTAAATTTGATTTTTCAAAACAATTTGATATTGTATGTGCAGGTTCTTCAATAGATGTATCTGGTGCTTCAGGTGGCTCTGTTGGTGATAAAAGAATATTTTTTAGTAAGATGGATTCATCTGGTAACGGAATAGAAGTAGGAATAACAAAAAATTCACAAACTATTGGTTTTATAACAGATGATTTTTGGACAGGTTATGCAAGAGTTAGGTTTAATTCTATAGAAAGAGAATATAAACAGGAATGGAAATACACATCAAGTAATACTGCTTACGGAAAAGTTAATGTAGATAAACCATTTATTTTACGATTATGGAGAGAAGGAGATAATCTTTTAAGATTTAGTTTTGATGGGGAAGAAAGTGGATCTTGGTATAATGGTGCTACATCATTAAGTAGTTTAACATTAGACACATCAGATACAGGATCATCTGATTCACCACAACCACCATATACATTAGCAAATACATCAGATATTTGGATAGGTGCAGGAAGAGATGGATCAAACAACGCTGCTAATACTTGGAAAGGAATAGCATTTCAATTAAAAATATACACAGGTGGTTATTTGGATCAAAATGATGCTGAATTGTTACAAATGAGTTCATCTACTCCAACAACAATGAAGTTTAACGGTAGGATTTTTAATATAAAAGATAGTGTAAAGAATAAAACTTTATCATGTAAAGGTGATGGAGATGTTATTTTAAATTATTCATTCAACTCTAATCAATTTGATAACACAACACCAAATGATTCTTCATTTATTACTAGAGTTTCAATAGGTGGAACTAAAAAGAACATATATGATGATGGTTCTACAACAGATGATATAATGAAATCACTTATACTTTTAGCAGATTCATCTTATTCTGTAATAATAGGAACTGGTTACAGTCCACATACATTAGTAGGTAATTATGTGGCAGAAGGTTCATTTTTGGTTAATGTCAGAACTGTTTTAAACGGTTTAGCTGATTCTGCTTTCTGGTCTAATGGAAGAAAGATATTTTATTTAGAAAAAGATGAAGGTATTGCAACAGGTTTAGAATACAAAAGTAATCAAGGCGAAGAAAGTAGAGGAGTTAGAATTTTAGATATGGGTAAAGCTGATAACTATATGGTAAATTCTGTAGAGTTAATAGGCAGACAATTTCTTAAACACAGGAGTCAAGGACTTGGAGCTGTGTCAATAGGAACTGTAAAAGATTTAACATATTTTCCAAACAACTTAACATTAACTGATTCTTCTTCAGGAATATTAGTACAAGATACAGATTATACAGTTAATTATGATGAAAGAAAAGTTACATTTTTAGTTGCACATAACAGTGTAACCGCAGATTATGATTATGAAGACACATCTGGTTCATCTGATTCTTATTTTCTTGATTCTGATTCTACATCAATATCTACTTATGGTGAATATTATAGAAGATTATTTGTACCTCAATTAACTAAAAGAGCAGATTTCCAAAGATTAGCACAAAAATTAATATCTCATAATAAAGATACTAGAGATAGATACCAAATAGAATTACCATACTTGGCAAATAACATAAGAGAAAATCATAAAGTCAAGGTAATTAACAGAAAAACAGGTGTTTCAGGAACAGAATTAACAGTTAAACAAATAGAATGGCATTACCCTGAATCAAAAACAATTATACAAGTAGGAGAAAACTTAATAGATGGCTTTGATCTTGACCAAAACGATTCGTTAACTTTATCTACTACTGTATCTTCGATTCAAAAATCAAAGGTATAATAATAATCTTTAAATATATCAAAATCTTAGGGTATAACATGATGTTAATTAAAGGAAACGGACAATCACTCCCAACAGAAATCGATCCAAAAAATAATATTTGTTTAGTAGTTACCCACCAAGATGGAAGCAAAGAATGGTGGTACGGTGCAAACATTGTAACCAATGACGGTGATATTTATTATGCAAAGAAAGCAGCAGGTGAAACCCCAGCTACAAACGAAGACTTTGGTGCTTCAGCATGTGTTTTGCAGAATCCATCTTCAGCAGATACACTAGCAAAGACCGATACCTATGGTAGCGTAAACTCACCAATTACCACAACTGGTGCTGTTCAAGGCTTATATGCAGGTTATCCAAAAACCAATGACCAAGATTCAGATAATACAGGTGCTTCAGCAGATGCAGTATCTTACAGATTTGACTGGACAACAAGCCAAATCGATACATCAGCAGGAAACCCAATCACAGGTGGAGCAATTTATGATGTTGGACAAACAAGCCCAGTATCAGGTACTAAAATCCTAACACACTGGAATTTTAGCAGTCCTGCAAGTTTCCACAAGACAAGCACAGATACACTCAAACTATTCGTGAATCATACATTCAACGGAGTATAACCACACCATGTTTAATTCATGGGGTGTGTTCAATCTTTTAGAACGATTGAATATGAAATTTCCAAAAGCCACTGGTGGTCTTGATGATAAAGTTAGATACGAAGAAAAAGTAAACTTTGTATTAAAGAAAGCAGACAATAAAGAAATAAGAGGTCATAGTTAATGGCACGTAAAGCAATCTATAAACACGCAACTCAGGTAGATACTAATACCTATCCTGATGATGGTTCTTCTCCAGTCGGTTCTAATGAATGGAATGAAGCACCAGATGCAGAGGGAATGTTGGGATTCTCTCCACAAACAGCAACAATTACAATTTCTTCAGGAGCATTAACAGTTACCGATTCTGTTACAATTGCAGCAGCAGAAACAGGTACAACAGATACTATTGATACTATAGCAATTACAAACACAAGTGAATACGATTTACTTTATCTCTTTGCAGATGCAGGAGATACAATTACATTAACAAATACAAGTTCACCATCAGTAAGTGGACAAATTAGGACAGTTTCTAACGCAAATGAGACACTATCAACAACAAGTCCTACAATCCTTATTCGTAAGGGTAACTATTGGTATGGCTATGGTGGTGGTGTAGTCAACGCATTAAACGATGTTGGAGATGTCACAATTACAAGTGCTTCACAATATCAAACTCTAGTCTATAACGGTTCAGCTTGGATTAATAATTCTCCAGATAAATTATTTTATCTATGTAAAAACGCTGGTGCTTCAACTATTGAAAAAGGCAAATTTGTTTACATTAGTGGTTATAATACATTAAATTCTTACATTGAAGTTTCTCTAGCAGATAACACAAGTGCTTCAACAATGCCAGCTTTCGGTATTACAATGGAAGCAATTTCAGCAGGTTCAACTGGTAAAGTCTTACAACAAGGTAAGATGACAGGTCTTAACACTGATGGTATTGCAGAAGGTACAATACTTTACGTTGGAACTTCTGGTGATTGGGTAACAACAAAACCAACAGGAACCGCATTAATTCAAAATGTCGGTATAGTGTTAAAAGATAATGCTTCTGATGGACATATACATGTTGGTGGTTCAGGTAGATCAAACGATATTCCAAACATTCCAGATGGAAAGATTTGGATTGGTAACGCAAGTGCAGTACCAACAGCAGTAACTCCAAGTGGAGACGTAACAATATCTAATGCAGGTGTAACAACTGTAACTGACTTGACAATTTCAAGTGAAGCACAGGGAGATATTTTATACTTTAATGGAACTAATTGGGTTAGATTACCAGCAGGAACTTCAGGTAAAGTTTTACAAACCAATGGTACAGGTGCAAACCCATCATGGGAAACAGCATCAGGTGGTGGAGCAACAATCGTTCACACATATACAAATACTACAAACACATCATACACAGGAACAGCATCAAGTTTCGGAACTGTCGGTGTAGGTGACAGAGATATTTACATTAAAAAGATTGATGC
>Ga0208160_1000228_pt1 | contig 27669 bp, 50 predicted proteins | sample CB_VirMetaG_FD_184536 | JGI IMG/M metagenome (GOLD analysis project Ga0208160, IMG submission 184536) | Freshwater to marine saline gradient viral communities from Chesapeake Bay - CB_1504_1 Viral MetaG (SPAdes) (version 4) | ecosystem: Environmental > Aquatic > Marine > Coastal | place: USA... | reverse complement strand
GAGATCGACAAACAAAAAGATCTGATCAAAGAACAGAAGTTTGCAGTTAAAGATTTAACCCAACAACAAAAAGAACAAAAAGGAGTAGTTAAAGACTTAACAGACGAGCAAAGAGATTATAGTGGCGCTACAAGTTTGGCAGACAAAGCCACAGGTGGACTTTTTTCAAAATTAGGGTTTCTTAAAAATACTATTGGAGGTGTAACGAAAGGGTTAAACCTGATGAAAGTTGCTATTATCGGAACAGGTATCGGTGCTTTAGTGATTGGAGTTACTTCTTTAATACAAGCGTTTAAGCGTTCTGAAGAAGGTCAAAATAAGTTCGCTAAAATTATGGGTATTATCGGAAGCGTTGTCGGTAATGTTCTTGATTTATTTGCAGATTTAGGAGAGGGTATTATTTCTGTTTTTGAAAACCCAAAACAAGCGCTTATTGACTTTAAAAATTTATTGCAAGAAAATATCACGAATAGATTTAAAGCTATTCTTGATACTGTTGGGTTTCTTGGAAGTGCAATAAAAAATGTATTTAGTGGAAATTTTAAAGAGGCTTTAGAAGATGTTAAATCAGCAGGTAGTAGTGCAGTTGATGCGTTTACAGGTGTTGAGAATACAATAGATAAAACTAAAAATGCAGTAAAAGAATTTAGTAAAGAAGTTATAGAAGACGCTAAAAAAGCAGGGCAAATTGCAGATCAACGAGCAGCAGCAGAAAAGAAAGCAAGAGACTTATTGATTGAAAGAGCAAAAGCAGACCAAAAAATTGCTGAACTCAGAGAAAAAGTAGCAGACAAAGAAAAATTTACTGCACAGGAAAGAATTGAGTTTTTAAAAGAAGCAGGAAAGATTAGTGAGGATATTGCTAACAAAGAAATTGAAGTTGCCCAATTAAACTTTGAGGCTAAGAAGGCTGAAAATGCGTTAGCTAAAAGTACTAAAGAAGACCTAGACGAACAAGCACAATTACAAGCAGAAGTTATTGCAAAAGAAACTGCAAGACTAAAATTGCAGAAGGCACTTACTGCTGAACTTACTAGTGCAAGACGTGAAGACGCAGCCGAGCAAGAAAGAATAAGGAAAGAGCAAGAAGCAAAAGACAAAGAAGCAGAAGCAAAAGAGCAAACAAGACTTGACAGCATACAAAAGATACGTGATGACTTTGCTCAAAAACAAAAAGAGAAAGAAGCTCAAACAGAGTTAGAAAAAATAGAGTTAGAAGAACAGAAAGCAATTGCAGAATTAGATAAGTTAAAAGCAACTAAAGAGCAAAGATTAGAAGTTGAAAAATATTACGCAGGTTTAAAATCAGACCTTGATGAAAAAAATGCTAAAAAAGAAGAAGAATTAGCAGAACAAGTATCACAAGCAAAGTTAGGCATTGCAAAACGAGGTTTAGGACTTATTGGCGAAATTGCAGGTAAAGGTAGTAAAGTAGGTAAAGCAGTAGCGTTAGCACAAGCAACAATAAGTGGTATTGAGGGTGTTCAAAATGCTTTTAAAACTGCACAAGATAGTCCAATAACAACAGTATTTCCTGCATATCCGTTTATACAGGCAGGATTAGCAGGAGCGTTTAGTGCAATACAAATAGCAAAGATTAAAAGTACAGATGCAAGTGGTAAATCTACACCAAGCGTAGCAAGTGGAGGTGGTGCAGGAGGAGGTTCAACACCCCCTAGTTTTAATATAGTAGGTGCAACTGAGACTTCACAATTAGCAGAAGCAGTAGCAGGACAAGAACAGCAACCCGTACAAGCGTATGTAGTAGCAAATGATGTTACAACTGCACAAAGTTTACAAAACAATATCGTAGAGGGTGCAACACTATAAGTGCAAAAAGTAATAAGTAAATCGTTATATTGATATGAAAATAATAGAGTTAATTTTAGATGAAGATCAAAACAACTTTGTTGAAGCGATCTCAGTAGTAGAATATCCTGCAATTGAAAAAGACTTTGTTGCCCTTAAAAGTCAAGAGTTTAAATTCGCAGAGCAAGATACAGATAAAAAAATACTTGTAGGTCCTGTATTGATTCCAAATAAGCCTATTTTTCGCAAAAGTGGAGAAGATGAATATTACATATATTTTAGCAGAGAAACAGTCAGAAAAGCATCTCAATTGTATTTAAAACAAGGCAACCAACACAACTCCACACTAGAACACGATCGTAAAATAGAAGGTCTTACATTAGTTGAAAGTTGGATTGTTGATGACAAAGAGAATGACAAGTCAAATACTTTCGGAATGGATGTTCCACTTGGGACGTGGATGGGTAGTGTAAAAGTAGATAATGATGAAGTTTGGAATGATTATGTAAAAACCGGAAAAGTAAAAGGATTTAGCATAGAGGGTTATTTCGCTGATAAAATGGAAAGACCAAAAGACCAAACTTTAAAAGACTTTAGTACTGATGAACAGCTAGAAGAAGAAATGCTACAAGAATTGAATAGCGTAATGAAAGGAGTAGAGTTGGAGACTTATAATGACTATCCTCAAGCAGCAGTAAATAACGCAAAGAAAGCTATTAAGTATAAAGAAGAAAAAGGAACGTCTTGTGGAACGCAGGTGGGTTGGACAAGAGCAGGGCAGTTAAGCCGAAAAGAAAAAATCAGTCGCTCCACGATTGCAAGAATGGCTAGTTTTAAAAGACACCAACAGCATAAGGATGTACCTTATGATGAAGGATGTGGTGGACTTATGTGGGACGCTTGGGGTGGAACTGAAGGAATCGAATGGGCAATAAGAAAATTAGAGCAAATAGATAATGCCACTACCTAAGCCAAAACCAAACGAAAGTCAAAAGGATTTTATACAAAGATGTGTAGTAGATCCTAACATACAAAAAGAAGGTAAAACACCTGAGCAGAGATTAGGTATATGTTATTCGATTTATGAGAGCAAAGATAGTATCAGTTAAAATAGAAAGACCTAAGAGAAAGCGAAAAGGCATACACGCTAAAAGCAAAACAAGTAAACTGAAGTCTAGTAAAAATTACAAAAAAATAAACAGGGGGCAAGGATGAGAAAAAGGTACGATAAAACACCAAGCAGGACTAGTCCACGTAATTCTAGACGTGCTTGTTTATGTTCTGATGGAACGTATAGCACAAAATGTTGTGATGGATCGTTACAAGCACAAGGTATTGGTAGAATAACGAAAGAAGCAAATTATTTATTGCAAGAAGACAGGAGTTTTATATTACAAGAAGACAATTTTAAAATAAAGTTATAATGGCAGACAAAAAAATAACCGAATTAACAGAAGTAACGCAAGTATCTAATAGCGACATACTACCAATAGTTAATGAAGGAGTAACTAAGAAAATTACTGTTGCTGATTTAGTAGCTTATAACCAATTAGGTTGGAATAGATTTGACGATACAGTTTATACTTCGTCTAACAAATTAAGTTTAGCTGATGGGGTTAAAGTAACACTACCTAATAACGGAGGGAGTGTTGTAAATAGTGGGGATTATACTTTTTATGATACTGCAACTAATAAATTTTTAGGAGTTAATACCAATGATGCTTATATAGTAACTATTGTATTTAAGTCATCAGCATCAAACTCAAATAATACTCACTTAGAGTTTTCTTTAGAGGGTAGTGGGGATATAGAGAGAGTTAATCAATCTATGGCATATTACAAAGGAAACGATACAACACAAAATTTTCATAGTTTATTCCAATATTATACTGATGCAGATTTTGTTGCTAATGGAGTAACACCAAAAATAACTGCAGTAGGTGGTACTGCTTTGATTTGGGACATAATATTCTTTATTCAAAGAACGCAAAGATATATTTAAAACCTTAAACGCAAATAGTTTATAATTAATCGTTAAACCTTTAAACACTATTTTATGAGTAATACATCTGAAACCTTAAAAAAAGTCAAGTCAATACTTGGCTTAGAAGTCAAGATGGAGCAATTAAAATTAGAAAATGGGACTGTACTTGAAGCTGATAAATTTGAGGCAGGTCAAAATATTTTTATTGTTACTGAAGACGAGAAAGTTCCGTTACCCGTAGGAGAGTATGAACTCGAAGACAACCGAATTCTTGTCGTTGAAGAAGAAGGCGTAATTGCGTCTTTAGCTGAAGAAAGCGAAGAAGAAGAAGAAGTAGTTGAGGAAGAGTCTCCTGTGGAAGAAGAAGAACTTGCTTATGTTTCTAAAGAGGAATTTGCTGCAGCCATTGATGAAATCAAAGCTATGATTGAAGAAATGAAAGCAGGTGAATCTAAAGAAGAAATGAGCGAAGAAGTAGTAGAAGAAACTGAAGAAGTTGAAGAAACTACTGAAGCAGAGGAGTTGAAAGCAGAGTTATCAAAACCTGCAACAGAGCCTTTAAAACACAGTCCTGAGAAGACTGCTGAACAAAAAGAAATGGTACGATTCGCACAGAAACGACCAACATCAATGTTAGACAAAATATTCGAAAAACTAAACAACAACTAAAAATGAGTACAAAAGTAAACCTTTACGCAGGAAACGGATCAGTAGCAACTATTGATTCAACTTACGCAGGAGAATTTGCAGGTCAATATATTTCTGCTGCTTTATTAAGTGGTAAAACTCTTTCTGAGGGTGCTATCACTATTAAACCAAATGTTAAATTTAAAGAAGTAGTAAAGAAAGTTGCTTCAACTAACTTTATTGCTGATGCAGGATGTGATTTCTCTGCAACTGCTGATTCTTTGACTTTAACTGAAAGAATCCTTCAGCCTGAAGAATTCCAAGTAAACCTAGAGTTATGTAAAAAAGATTTCAGACAAGATTGGGAAGCTGTACAAATGGGGTATTCTGCATTTGACAACCTACCTAAAACTTTTTCTGATTTTATCTTAGGTCACGTTATTGCAAAAGTTGCTGAAAAAACTGAGCAAAACATTTGGGGTGGTGTAAACGCTAACGCAGGAGAATTTGACGGATTTACAGTTACTATGGCAGGGGATGCTACTGTAAATGTTGCTACTGCAGGTGCTGTATCTTACACTTCTGCTACTATTATTGGAGAATTATCTAATGTTGTAGATGCTATTCCAAGTGCAGTTTACGGAAAAGAAGACTTGACTATCTATGTTCCTACTGTTGCGTTACAAGCTTATGTACGTGCATTAGGTGGATTTGCTTCAGGTGGACAAGGAGCCGCAGGTTATGACAACAAAGGACAACAGTGGTACAATATGGGTAATGCACTTTCTTTTGAAGGTATTAAAATCCAACACGCTCCCGGTATGCCATCTAACCACATTGTTGCAGGAGAAGCTTCAAACTTGTTCTTCGGTACAGGATTGTTAAGCGACCACAACGAGGTTAAGTTGATTGATATGGCTAATATTGATGGTAGCCAAAATGTTCGTGTAGTAATGAGATTTACTGCAGGAGTACAGTACGGAATCGGATCTGATTTAGTATTACAGACTTTATAATAAATTAGTTTAATATAGAATAGGGGTAGGTTGGAATAGTCTTACCTACCCTTTTTCTTTGTAAAAAAAAATAATATGGCGTGTACATTAAACAAAGGGAGAACAGAGCCTTGTAAAGATAGCGTTGGTGGTATACAAGCAGTATACTTTATAGACTATGGTACTTTAGGTACTATTTCTTATACCGATCCTTTAACACAAGGTGAAATTACTGCATTTGCAGGTACTCCAACAGCTTTTAAATATATATTAAAAGGCACAAGTTCTTTAGAGCAAACAGTTACATCAAGTCGTGAAAATGGAACTACATTCTACGACCAAATTGTAAACCTATCATTTAAAAAACTTTCAGTAGAAAGTAATGAAGAACTAGCGTTAATTGCAGTAGCAAGACCTCACATTATTGTAGAAGATAACAACGGAAACTTTATGTTAGTAGGTAAAGAATTTGGTGCTGATGTTAATGGTGGTACAGTAGTAACAGGAGCCGCTATGGGCGACTTGTCAGGTTATACTTTGACTTTACAAGGTATGGAAAAGAAACCTGCTACTTTCATTAATTTTGGTGATTCAGATCCATTAGGAACTGCAGGAGTAACAGTTTCATCAACTAATATCACTGATATTTAGAATTAAGTATTTTTACAGGAAAGGCGATCTTTATAGGTCGCTTTTTTTTTGCCCTTGTTAGATTAAAACTAATTTTTTTTTAATTTTTTTTACTATTATGTTTTTTTATTAACTTTTTTTAATTATCTTTACAGTATCAATATTAATAAATACTTAAAAGACAAACAAAATGAAAACTTACAACGATTTAAAAGGAACTGAAAAAACTGTATACGATATGAAATATGATTTTTGTATCGAAGCAAAAGGAATGTCACACGAGGACGCAGATAAATGTGCATTAGAACACGTTGAATTTGTTTACGAAAGAGCAAATTCTCAAAAGGGAGAGCGTATAATAAACCTTAGAACAGGGCAAAGATATTATAATAAATTTTAATAGATATAGAGATCCACATTTTTAAAACGTACAATAATTAAACAACCCTTCAATAATGAGGGGTTTTTTTATGTTAAGTTGCAAAATTACAATTGTAAATCGTTATACTAGTATGATAGTATTTACAACAAGCACAGGCACTCAGGATATGTTTTTTATTCCTCGTATATACGACACTACAAACGTAGAAGTTGTATTGACTGATGACATCACTTTAGTTGATGCTACAAACACAGCAGCAACCTTTACACGTACAGGGGACTATATTAAGGCAGAATTGGCGTACTCAAATTTAAAAGAGGATAGATTCTATACAGTTAGAGTTAAACGTACAACAGACAACGCTATTTTGTACAAAGACAAGTTGTTTGTTACAAATCAAGTGATTGACCAAGTAAATAATAATATGTATTCAATCAATAAAGATGAGTATATAGAGAAAGAGACAAGCAGTAATGATTATATTGTAATATGAGCAAAAACATACAATTTTTAAACCTAAGCAACTACGTTAATCCTGATATTAAAATCGAGAAAAACAAAGAGTGGGTAACATACGGAAAAAACAATGAGTACTTTAACTATCTGTTAGACAGGTATAAAGGCAGTCCTACCAATAATGCTATTATTAATGGTATTAGCCAAATGATTTATGGCAAGGGAATAGACGCAACCGATAGCAATAAACAACCTGAGCAGTATGCACAAGCAATAGCGCTTTTACATAAAGACTGTGTTCGAAAATTAACTTACGATCTTAAGTTGATGGGGCAATGTGCAATACAAGTTATTTATTCTAAGGATAGGACTAAAATCGCACAAGTAGAGCATATGCCTGTTGAAACTTTAGCAATGGAGAAATGCGATGAAGACGGAGATATTAAAGCATTTTACTATTTTCACGATTGGGAGAATATTAAACCAAATGATAAACCTCAACGCATACCTGCATTTGGCACAAGCAAAGAAGCTATTGAGATTTTATATGTTAAACCTTATGTAGCAGGTCACTATTATTTTAGTCCTGTTGATTATCAGGGTGGTTTACAATATGCAGAATTAGAAGAAGAAATATCTAACTATCACTTAAACAACATAAGTAACGGATTAGCACCAAGTATGTTAATCAATTTCAATAATGGAGTCCCAAATGAAGAAGAACGTCAATTGATTGAACAGCGTATTTATGACAAGTATTCAGGATCAAGCAATGCAGGTAAATTTATTCTTAGTTTTAACGAGAACTCAGAAAGTCAAAGTACCATAACAGACGTTCAATTGTCTGATGCACATAACCAATATCAATTCTTAAGTGATGAAAGTATGCGAAAAATTATGGTATCGCATAGAGTAGTTAGTCCAATGTTGTTGGGAATTAAGGATCAAAGTGGGTTAGGTAATAACGCTGATGAGTTAAAGACTGCAAGTATATTAATGGATAATACTGTAATACGTCCATTTCAAGAAGTTTTACTCGATGCGTTCGATAAGATACTAGCTGTAAATAATATCTCGCTTAATTTGTACTTTAAAACACTGCAACCACTTGAATTTACGGAAATAGACAGCAATTTAGTAGACGATGAAACTCAAGAAGAAGAAACAGGAGTAAAAATGTCTGAGCAAATCGAACTTACTGAAGAATTGTCAAATGCTATTTTAGAGAATTTAGTTAGCGATGAACTTGGAAGTGAATGGGAGTATGTAGATGAAATTGAAGCTGAAGCAGATATTGATGAAGACACGTGGGTAAACTACTTAGTAAACCCTAAACAAAGTTTAACAAAACAAATGCTAGAAACGATTACAGGTAAGCCTAGTGGATTTAGTTACTTAGATAAGTCGTTTTATAAGATTCGATATAAATACTTTGAGAAATATAGCAGTCAAAAAAGTAGAGATTTTTGTTCTGTTATGATGCAAAAAACAGATAGTAACGGACTTCCTGCGATTTACAGACTAGAAGACATTGATAAAGCAAGTAGAGAGGGAGTAAATAAAACATTTGGACACAAAGGGAAGCCTTATGACTTATTCAAGTATAAAGGTGGAGTTAATTGTGGTCATATATGGAAAAAAGTACTATTTAGATTAAAAGATAAAACAATTGAAAGTCCACAATTTAGCGACTACAAGCGAACTCGCACTATTCCAAAGACTTATAATATAGAGCCAAGAGGTAGTAAGGAAGCGATTACAGCACCAATAGATATGCCAAACAACGGACACCACCCAAATTGGAAAAAATAATATGGCAACAGCACTGTTTATAACACCAAAAGATTTAAAGCAAAACTCTTTTATTGATGGCAACGTAGATACTGATAAATTTATTCAGTTTATTAAGATTGCACAACAAATTCATATACAAAACTACTTAGGTGGTGCATTGTATGATAAAATTAGTAGTGATATTTTATCTGATACATTATCAGGTAATTACTTGACTTTAGTCCAAGACTACATAAAAGATATGTTAATCCACTACGCTATGGTGGATTACCTGCCATTTAGTGCGTATCAAATAGCCAATGGTGGAGTATATAAACATAACTCAGAAAATAGCACAAATGCAACTAAGTCAGAAATTGATGCACTTGTAGACAAGCACAGAAACTTTGCTCAATTTTACACTAGACGTTTTATTGACTATATGTGTTTTAATAACGCTTTGTTTCCTGAGTATAACCAAAATGAAAATGAGGATATGTATCCTGATCGTGATGCAAATTTTGTAGGATGGGTATTGTAAAAAGAAAAAGCAAACCAAAAAAGAAAAACATAGAACTTCTAGAAAAGTTTATTAAAAAGAATAAAGATGAGTTACGGAAATATATACGCTAGTACCTATTGGGGTTATGTTGAAGAAGACGGTTGGGGTGGAATTTATTACGATCTTACAATATGATAGGTAACATTGCTCAAAAAATATCAAAACAAAATATAAGTAGGGGTAGCACATCTGAGAAGTTGATACTTAATTGGAGGCACTATCATAGTAATACTTCTACTAATACATTATATGATAATGGTATGAGTACTGCGTTCCCTTATGCGTATGGCACTATTCCTGTACCTTTTGATTGCTATGTTAGTAGTATATCAGTTGCTGCAAATAAATATAGCACTTATGGTACACCTGATGGGAATACCTCAACTGCTTATGTTTACAAAAACTTAAATACTTTAGTAGCTTCAAAAAGTTTATCATATACACCAAGTGAGGGTATGATTTTAACATTTGACTTCGACACTACTGCGCCAATAAATGCAGGAGAAAAGATAACTATTAGGTGGTATGCAAATGGTATGTGGAGATATATGGCAACTACAATAATAATAACTGAAAGATAATGAGCAACCCGATATTAGCATTAATACCAAGCGGATATAAAACAAGTAAAGTTTATTCTATTTTGCCCAATGATGCAAGTGGAGACTTTACTTTTTCAAGGTCAAGCTACGGAACAAGAGTAAGACAGGATGGACTTATTGAAGAAGTAGTAAATAACGTACCACGATTAGATTGGAGTAGTGAAAACTGTCCTATATTACTTTTAGAAGCTGAAAGTACAAACTATGCCACCAATAACAAAAATATGGCAGGTTATTCTAATGTGGGAGGTAGTAACCCTTTGCCTACTAAAACTTCTAATTATGCAGTAGCACCTGATGGGACTTTTACTGCATCGAGATTTCAAACTTCTGTAACGGGTACTAATTACTCTTTAATACAAATACCTACAACTGCTTCAGACGGAAGTGGAGGCGGTTATTATACTGTTAGTTTTTATGCAAAAAGTAATACAGGGAGTAGTCAAGTAATAGCATTTTATGGACAGTCAAGTGGTACTACAACAAGAACAGTTACAACTGAATGGACAAGACTACAATTTACAGGATTTAGACTTGCTAATACAAAATATGCTTACATAGGTGCAATAAGCTCAAGTGATAGTGATTTGGATTTTTTGATGTGGGGTGCGCAATTAGAATTAGTAAATGCAGACCCGTCAAGTTTAATTTTTACAAGTGGAAGTCCTACAACACGAACTATTGACGATTGTAGCGTTACAGTGCCAAGTGGAGTAACAACAATTACAGAAACTTTTGAAGACAATACTACAAATGTAATAAGCGTAATACCTGCAACATATACAATAAGTGAGGGTAGAATTAAAAAAATTATAATGGAATGATAAAGATAGCCAAGTATGAGTTTGTTGATGAGCAACAAGCTAAAGATAAAATAAAGGGTTTAGGAGTAGATAAAGACGGAAACCCTACACACCATCACGCTATTGTAGAACTTGGTAACGTAATACTGCAAGAGGGAGAAACTGATGCAGAGGGTAACGAAATTACACCACCTAAATTGAGCGAAAAATATCATATAGACGTTATGTGGGTAGGATTAGAAGAACACCCATACGGGTGGAAGTCTTATGCAGTTACACCAAGCGATGAGGGGTTGCATAGCTTTTATGGTGTAGATTATTTAACTAATAAAATGTAAACAAATGATAAAGGGGTTACGATATATAGCAAACAAATTAGAGGAATTTAAGTTTTATCTTATAATGAAATGGAACAACCTGTTAAAAAGCCTAATGTTATGAGTATAAGCGATTTGAGATTAGCAGTTTTTAACGCTATCTCTTTAGGTATAAGTTTTACAGCAGTAGAGAATAGTTTAAAGATAATACTTCTTTTAGCGTCTATTATATACACTATTCAGAAAATATACGAAACGCATAAAAACAAAAATGCGAAAGATCAATAAAATTATAGTTCATTGTACTGCAACACCAAAAGGCAGAGAAATTTCTGTTGATGAAATTCGTCAATGGCATTTGGATCGAGGGTGGAGTGACATAGGATACCACTATGTTATTACATTAAATGGTAAATTAGAAATTGGGAGACCAATAGAAAGAGTAGGTGCGCATACAAAGGGGCATAATGCAGATAGTATTGGAATTGCTTATGTAGGTGGAATGAGTTCTGATATGTCAAATCCTGAAGACACTAGGACACGTGAGCAAAAAGACAGAATGGAAGAATTTTTATGCTATCTTAAAGTGTTGTACCCTAGTTCTAAAATATATGGGCATAGAGACTTTAGTTCTAAGGATTGTCCAAGTTTTGACGCTAAAGGAGAGTATAAATGGATAAGCGATAAGTTTTGAATTGGGAAATAACAATAATTGATCGTATACAAAGTGGGTTGTTATTAGGTTGGGCATATTACGTTCCTGATCCTGATTTGGAAATTGAGTTTTATGAGTTGAATTTATTTTTACTTATTATACAAATACAAATAAGAGTACAATGAAAAAAATATTAAACTTTCTTACAGGTAATGTTATAAACGAAATAGGTAAAGTCATAGACAACATATTTACTAACGATGAAGAAAGACAGTTAGCTAAAAACGAACTTATACGTATTATTCAGGAAAAAGAGTTAGAGTTACAGAAAATGCAAACTGAGATTATAGTAGCTGAAGCTAAGGGTAATTGGCTACAAAGATCTTGGAGACCTATATTAATGTTATCCTTTGGCTTTATAGTTATTTACGTTAAATTTATCGCACCTTTATTTAACTTTGATATTCCACCCCTAGAAAATGAGTTTTGGGATCTTTTACAACTTGGAATTGGTGGATATGTAGTAGGTCGTAGTGCTGAGAAAATTGCAGAAAAAATAGTTATTCAAAAAAAATAATTTTTAAAAACTTGAATTTCTAAAAAAAAACACATAACTTTGACGCAAATTGTTTGGAAGTTTATTTTTTGGCAATCTAAAAAGACAAAAAAACAAGTTATTACAGTATACGCAATAAAACTATAATTATGAAATTTGACCTAAAAATAGAGTATCTAGGAAAAAAGGAAAATAAACACGAAGCTGAGAAAGATATGTACTACCTAACATTCAAAACATATAACGCTGAAGTAACGGGAAAGTTTGAGCGTAGCGAGATACGACACTTAATAGAAAAACTAGACAACGCTATAATGTAATGCCTAAAAAACCAACACGTAGTAGTTTAATAAAAAAAGCAGACACTATATTTAGTGAATATATTAGACGCAGATATGCAAAAAACGATATATCTGAATGTTTTACGTGTGGCAAAAAAGATCATTGGAAAAATTTACAATGTGGACATTTTCAATCTAGGAAACATTATGCAACTAGATGGAATGAAGACAATTGTCAAGTCCAATGTTCAGGTTGCAATGTATTTAGATATGGCGAACAATATACGTTTGGTAGAAATTTAGACTTATATATACGTGAAGGATTAGCTGAAGAACTTAACCTACTGAGTAACAAAACAGTAAAGTATAGCAATGAGGATCTTTTAGAATTAATAGATATTTACAAAAAAAAACTTGCAGAGTTATAATTTATTTGTATATTTGGTTGTCTTTTAAGTTATCTATTGATTTCTTCAAAAAGGAGGGTTGTTTTTTTTAAAGCAATCCTTTTTTTTTATATTTTATTTTTTTTATTCAATTATTTTAATTAACTTTACTGTATAATAATTTAAAAGACTAAAATTATGTTAATCAAAAAGCTAAAAACCCCTTACCTTGAAATTATCGAAAAAAGGAATCTAGAATATCCTGCATTTGTAGGATCTATTATAGATGACCTAGAGCGTACTGAATACGTTAAAGACCTTAGATGGATAACTGTAGACAATATGAATGCGTTATTCGGATCAACTAGAAATCCTTATGAATATTTTAATGTAGAAATGTGATGACTTATTCTGAAGACGTTAAACGAGCAGCAACCCCATCAATGATTGACTACCTTAATGCAAGAATAGAAGCGCTTGAAAGTAGAGTGCAATATTTAGAAGCTATCCTAGAAGTAGAATATTTAAACAAAGAACAATGAATAAAGATAAGTTAAAAGAACTGTATGTAAAATACGATTTAAGTAAAGATGACTTTTTTAAACATCAACACTACACAATAATAACACGTCAAGGCATTGACAAAATACAAGCAATAGAACAGATACATATAAATTATGAAGTAATACGATGTGAACCAAACTATGCTGTATTTAAAGCAAATGCAGAGAAAAAAGGGAAACTAATTGAGACGTTTGGATCTGCGTTAAAAGGAGAAGGATTCAAGGATGGAAACTGTAGTACTTGGTATGTCGCAGAAATGGCTGAGAAACGAGCTATGTCTAGAGCGGTACTGAAACTTACAGGATTTTATGAACTTGGAGTTTTTGGAGAAGACGAAAGTGAAAGTTTTAAAAAACCAATAAAACAAGAAGCAATAATAACTAAAATAAATTAAAATGAGTAAAGCAAGTGAATTAATCAAAGGTATGTTTGTTAATGAAGGAAATGTTAGTTTTGTAAAATACAGCATTAACTTCGATGTTAAACAATTTTCGCAAATGTTAATCGATCACAAAGATGTGTTTGATGCGAATAAAGGATACGGTAGATTAGAAATCTGTGAAAGTAAAGGAGGTAAACTGTATGGAGCATTATCGACTTGGAAACCAAGCTTAAAAACCGATACCTCAGTAGAGGATCATTTAGCAGGTAGAGAAGTGGAGCAAGATCTACCCTTTTAACCAACCAATAAGAAAGGTGTCACATTTTGTGGCACTTTTTTTTTGTATAATACAAATATTTTAATAACTTAGACAAAAATTAAAGAATGTTAATAGATATAATCAAAGTAAAAGACAAGCTAAATAAGATTAGAACAGGAGAACTGAAAGAAGGAAAGGGAGTAGGTATTCCTGAGATTGACAAGTATATAAGATTTAAAGAGGGGAACTTCAATGTAGTACTTGGACACGCAAACGTAGGTAAGACAACTGTAATCCTATATTTGATGTTATTGTTCTCTAAACGATTAAATATAAGATGGCTAGTGTTTAGTAGCGAGAATGAGCCACATTCAGTACTTAGAAAGCTAATAGAATTTATTGAACTGAAACCAATTACGCATATTGACGAGCAAACCTTTGAAAAAAATATTGATTGGATTAGTAATTATTTTAAAATACTAGACAACAATGAACTGTATACGTACAGAAACTTAATAGAATTAGCGACCTCGTATAAAAAGGCTTGGGACTATCAAGGTTTTTTAATTGATCCTTATAATAGCTTAATTAAAGATCCTGAGTTAATGAAAAGTATAGGTGGACACGAGTATGACTATCAAGCAACAACTGAAATAAGAAAATTCTGTAAAACTTATAATGTGAGTACTTGGTTAAACACACACGCCAACACTAATGCACTAAGAATGAAGCACCCTATTGGACACGAATACGTTGGGCATCCAATACCACCAATGGCTAGTGATGTGGAAGGTGGAGGTAAGTTTGTAAATAGAGCAGATGACTTTATCGTTATACATAGATATGTTCAACATCCTTCTGATTGGATGGAAAGCCATATACACGTTAGAAAAATTAAGGAAATTGAAACAGGAGGTAAACCAACTTCGATTGACGATCCAATAAGATTCAAAAGTATTCCAAACAATGTAGGTTTTGAAATAAGTGGGCAATTGTTAATTGAAAAACCAATACGTGAAGAATTTAAACCACTAATAGCAGTAAGATGAAAAGTAAAAAATATAGTGTAGATCAAAGATTAAAAAAACTAGAAAAATCTGTTGGCGAATTGTATTTGTTTATGAGAGTAGTATTAAGTGAAATACAAAAAGAAAATGAACAAGATACTAACCCTACTGAGTAAGGATCACGATAAGTGGTTAAGAATAGTGAAATCTTTTGGATTAGAAGACGATGCAGAAGACTTAGTACAGGATATGTATTTAAAAATCTACAGCTTAGATGATCGTTATATCGACACTATTATGTTTAATGAAGAAGAAGTTAATCACTATTTTATATTTAGAGTTTTAAGAAATATGTTTCTTGACAAATGTAAAAAGAAGAAATATACAACTTCAATAGAAGTAACTAGTGTTGAGCCAATTAGTTTAGATCAAAATTATGAATATAAGCAATTGTTGGATTTAGTAAATAAAGAGATTGACACGTGGCATTTGTATGACAAAAGGATATATGACTTAGTTTTGTTAGGTGGATTTAATATGATGGAGTTGTCAAGGCGTACTAATATTGATTATGATGCAATACGCAGGACTAGATTGAAATTAGAAAAGTGGTTAAAAAATACTATCAATGAGATTTGAGAATCAAAAAGATATTAATCGTGAGACTTTAGCTATACAAAAATTCTGTAATCAATACGAGTTAAAGTATCAAAAGCTAGGAGATCACGATGTGGACTTTAAAATTATTAAAGACAATAAGACTGTAACATATGTAGAAGTAAAAGGCAGACTCAGGAATATATCTGAATGTTATCCTTTGCCAATTGCAATACGTAAACTACATAAACTAAAAGAAAAGCACAATGATCCTGTTATAATTTGGGCGTGTAATGATGGAATCTTATATGCTAAAGTAAATAAATTAATTGGATCTATACGTTTAAGTGGACGTAAACCACGAGAAGGAAGCTATAATGATATAGAACTTATGGCGTATTATAACGCACAGGAAGCTATTAAAACAATTTATTATTAATTATGAGACTAGGAGATATCGTATATTATTTTACGCAGTATACAGGCATTAGATGGCTTGTAAAGAAAATTAGCAAATTGCTAAACGTTGAAGATTGTGGATGTGATCGTAGACGTGACGAATGGAATGACATTGAAATAGATTTAAGTGAAAAATGGAAGAATTGGATAAATTAGATTGGTACAACTTTAGAAATAATTTAAGTAGTACAATTAGTAGAGAGCAATTTGAATTAATTTGCCAACTACACGCTAAGTATTATAAACACAGGTATTATAAACCCTGTACGTGTAATCCAAAAACAATAAAGTTGTGGATTGCTCAGTTAAATGATGTTTATGACAAAGATTGAGAAGACTAATAAGTTTGAAAAAGCTGTAATAGAATTTCTTAATTTATTCGATGATTGGCAGTTAGAATGGGTAGGTGACAAGAATCTATGTTATGATGCTCAAGGTTATACACCTAAAGGTAATAAATGTGTCGTAGAGATGAAGTTTCGTAACAAATATTATGAAACTAAGATGCTCGAAAAAAAAAAGTACGACAGTTTAATGGAACTCCCTGAGGATGTAGTTAAGATTTATTTTGTTTCTGATCCTAAAGGTACTTATTGGTTTTGGCTAGAAAAACTTACGCAATTAGAAAAAATAAAAAAAGATTGCCCAACTACTTCGTATTGGAGTAATGACAAAATAAGCAAAGAAGTTTACTTGCTAGATGAAAAATATGCTAGTATAATTGACAGACCTACTGAATCTAGTGAAAACGTATGGGCAGATTATTTTAAAAATAAAGATCGTAATTAAAAAAATTTAATATATTTACTGCAAAACTTAAAAGATGATTAATAAAATTGATAACTTAAAAGAAATGCAATATCTAGCCAATATAGAATTACTAGGTAGATTATTGCTTGATGCTAACAAGAAAAAACCAAGTGAAAAACTTGAAGAAATGATTAACGCAGTAACTGAGATAGCTTTTTATGTTAATGGATTAAAATTAGATAAGTGGGGTTATGATACTGCTATGAAAGAATATCGTTCTGATCGAAACAGAGCAATTGAAAGAGCAAGACGTGCTGAAAAAAAACTAGAGGAGTTGGAAAAAAAACTTAAAATAAATTTGGATTATTAAAAAAATATAATATCTTTACAGTATAATAATTTAAAAGACACATAAAATGAGAGAAATTGAATTACAACACAATAACGGAACTTACTACACTATTGAGTTTGACTTCACAAAAGGATTTGCAGGGACTTATTTCGATGCACCTGAGGAACACGAATTGACTTTGTATGATATTTATGATGAAGAAGGAGAAATTGTAAAAGATAAAAGTATATATAGCTACTTTGATGAAGAAATATACGATCTTATAAATGCAGGAGAATTCGACTAATATGCAATTTAAAAAATTACCAAGTGGAATGTATGCTGTTATAATCAATGGATACATTGAAATATTAACGCCTGAGGAATTCAAAAAGCTTAAAAATGAAAATACAACTGTTAGACCAAAAACACTACCAAAAAGATGAATTGTTAAACCGAATGTTAGACGATTCGTTTTACTATGGAGAATTAAACAAACTTGCTTTAAGTAGTAGCAGTATTAAATTACTTGTTGATTCGCCTAAAAAATATTATTATGTTACTAAGTATGGGCAGGAATCTACGCAAGGACTCAGGGATGGCGCTTTGTTGCATACGTTAATATTAGAGCCTGAAAAATTTGATCAGTTTAATTTTGTAGATGTTAAGAGTAAAAATTCTAAAGCGTATAAAGACGCTAAGGGTGAACTTGGGACTGTGTATACTGTAACAGAAAAAAACAATGCTGAAAGAATAGCAGACGCTGTTCTTAGAAATACTGAAGCTATAAACTTGTTAAACAAATCGGAGTTTGAAGTACCAATGATTGGCAATGTTATGGGCGTTCCATTTCGTGGTAAAGCAGATATTTTAGGCGAGAACAGAATTTGCGACATCAAAACAACAAGCGATATAAAAGCATTCCCTTATAGTGCCAATAAGTATGGATACGACATACAAGTATATATATATTGCCAACTGTTTAACGTACACTACTCAGACTTCAAGTTTCTTGTAGTGGATAAAGGAAGTTTAGATATTGGCGTATGGGACGTAAGTGAAGAATTTTATTTAAAAGGTAAAGATAAAGTAGAGTATGGGATCAATATGTATAAAGACTTCTTTATGCAGGGAGATCCTGAGTTAGATAATTATGTAATAAAAGGAATATTATGATTGATTTTAAAAGAGCATTAGCTGAATTTGAATTAGAGTTTGAACTTAAAGTATTAAAAAGAACTAGAAACAGAGAATATATAGACGCAAGAGCAGCGTTTTTTTACTATTTACGTGTTTTTGGAAACTACAGACTAAAAGATATAGTTAATGAAGTCGAAAAAAATACAGGATGGAAAATGAACCACGCAACAGTATTGCATTCTATTAATTGTTATCCTGATTATTCAAAATATGACAAGCACTTAGATAGTAAATTTAGACGTATTGTTAATTCTTTAAAAAGCGAAGAAGACAAAGTAACTTATATTAAAGATATTGTTAGCAGACTTAGACCAAGACAAATAGCTAAAATAGAAGAATCAGTTTTAGTTGCGTATGAAGACTTAAGAGATGAAATTAAAGAACAGATCGAGCAAGAGGAACGTGAGAAGCAAGAGTTAAAAATGATTAAAGAATATTCGTTATAGTATTATGCAAATTGAGAAAAAGAAAATATCTGAGGTTAAAGTTAATCCAAAAAACCCTAGATTAATAAAAGACCACAAGTACCACAAACTTGTTAAGAGCATACGTGAGTTTCCTGAGATGCTAAAGATTAGACCAATAGTAGTAGATGAAAACAATGTAATACTAGGGGGTAATATGCGTTACAAAGCCTGTATCGAAGCAGGATTAAAAGAAGTATACGTAATCAATGCAAGTGAACTTAGTGAAGCTAAAAAAAAAGAATTTGTTGTCAAGGATAATGTGAACTTTGGAGAATGGGATTATGACCTGTTAAGTATGGATTATGACGTAGATCAATTAATAGACTATGGCATAAACGTACTGTACTTTGGAGACGAAGTAGAGCAAGTGGATCAAGAGCAGAAAGCAGAGATCATAAAAGAGATGGAACTCAAGTTTAATGAGCATCACGATTATATTGTGTTTTTGTTTGAAAATTCCAATGATTGGGTAAAAGCAGTTTCACAACTTAATCTACCTAAAATGCCTGTAAGTCTTAGTCCTAAAACTAAACGTGTTGGACTAGGTAGAGTAGTAAGCGCATCAAAGTTAATCGAATTATTAAACAATGGACGTTAAGAAAGTAATATTAAGCCGATCTAGGTACGAAACGATTAACACCCATAAAATACTAACAAACTTTGACTTAGTTGTACCTGAAAGCGAATATCCAATGTACGAAGCAGTAGTAGATAATGCAGACGCTATTGTAAAGATTCCTGATAGTATAGAAGGATTGGGTGCAGTACGTAATTGGGTGCTTGACTATTATACTGAAGAATGTGTTATTATGTTTGATGACGATATAAGTCACTTCTTTTCATTACTTAATATACGAGCATACAAAATAACAGATAGGGATATGATAAACACTATTATACTTAATTGTGCGTCAAATTGTAAAGACGCAAACCTGTCTACATTCGGATTTAACCAACAGGGTGCAGATGTACGAAAGTATGATCATACTAAACCATTTAACCTAAAAACTTGGTCAGGTACTATTATGGGTATCATTGGTCGTAAGTATAGATTTACTGAGATTAATAAGACTAAAGTAGATGCAGATTTTAGTTTGCAATGTTTGTTAAGAGATCGAGTAGTTTGGATTGATAGTCGTTTCTCGTTCCAATGTAAACGTGACAATAACAAAGGTGGCAATAGCTTGTATAGAGATCAAGCAAGTGTAGATCGTGAGATACGATTCCTAGAAGAAAAATGGAGCAAGTATATAAAGATAAAAAAACACGATAACGTATATAGCTTAAAACTAAACGTAGAAAGAAATCAAAAAACTGCATTATAAACTTTTTTTAATAAATAAAAATCACTATATTACTGTATAATTTTAAAAGACACTTATATGAAACTATTTACTAAAAGAGGATACACACTACTAGACTGTGCATCTGCATTACAGAAATCTATTCGCAGGGGAGACTACAAAATTGCAGGATATTTTGCCCACGAACTCGTTGCATCCAATTATCACAATTATGTTTGGAAACGATTATTAACAATTGCTGCTGAGGACTGTTACGGAATCATTAATACAGAAATTCTTGCACTTAAAGAATCATTCGACTTTATTAACAAATCCACCAAACGTGGGGACGATATAAAAGGAAGGATATTTATTTCAAAAGCCTGTATCATTTTATGTACTGCACTAAAATCTAGAGAATCTGATCATTTACAATGTCTTGTTTATGACAAAAAAATAGGAATTACAGACGAAGAAATCGAACAAGAATTGCAACAAACCGATAATGATGAACGCATTGAACTTCCTGAATATACATTTGACGTGCATACCAAAACAGGACGGATAAACGGAAAGACTAAAAAAGATTTTTTTATCGAAGAACATTTAGCGTTGTATCCTTTACAACCTTCATTGTTTGACGATTTACCAAAACAACTCTAACAGATAAGAATGGACAAAAGTGAACACATAAAAAAGCAGATAATTTCAGCACTCGAACAAAGTTTGGGTGTTGTTTCTGTTTGTTGTAGAAAAGTAGGTATAAGTCGCACTACGTTTTACAAGTATTACAAAGAGGATTCAGATTTTGCTAAGCAAGTAGATGAAATTGAAGACTTTGCTTTAGACTATGCTGAAAGCCAATTACACAAGCAGATAGGCGAAGGATCAACAGCGGCAACAATATTCTACTTGAAAACTAAAGGCAAGAAACGAGGTTATGTAGAACGTCAAGAAATCACAGGTGCAGATGGAGACAATGTATTCAAAGTAACTGTAGTGGATGAAAGAGATCAGGACTAATAAAGTATATAATCATTTAGTAAACGCTGAAAAAAAAATAATCGTAGAACAGGGTGGGACACGATCGGGTAAAACCTACAATATACTGTTGTGGTTAATATTCTACTATTCAGTAAACAACAAAAAAAAGACTGTTACAATTGCTCGTAAAACATTCCCTTCAGTACGTGCTACTGCAATGAGGGATTTTTTTGATATTCTACGTGAGCATAATATATATAGAGAACAATACCATCATAAGTCTAATCACGAGTACTTCTTAAACGGAAATAGGTTTGAGTTTATATCACTTGACCAACCAACTAAGATACGTGGACGTAAAAGAGATCTGTTATTTGTAAACGAAGCAAACGAGTTGTATTTCGAAGATTGGCAACAGTTAATCTTTCGTACTACTGAAAGAATTATTATAGACTATAACCCAAGTGACGAGTATCATTGGATATATGACAAAGTACTAACAAGAGACGATGTAGAATTCTATGTAACTACCTATAAAGACAATCCTTTTTTATCAAGCAGTATAGTAAGCGAGATTGAGCGATTAAAAAATATTGATGACAACTATTGGAGAGTATATGGATTAGGCGAGAGAGGTGCTAGTAGATCGCTTGTATTTAACTTTCAAACCACTAAACAAATTCCTGAGACTGCTAGACTAATCGGTAGAGGTTTAGACTTTGGATACTCCAATGATAGTACAGCGTTAGTTGAGACATATATTGATGGAGACGATATGTACGTTAATGAACTTATGTACCGTACAGGTATGACTAATCAAGATATTGCTAGAGAACTACAAAAGCTAGGACTAGATCGTAGAGATGAAATATGGTGCGATAGTGCTGAGCCTAAGAGTATAGAAGAGATCCATCGTATGGGTTTTAATACTAAGCCAACGTATAAGGGTGCTATAACTATCGGTATAGATATGATAAGACGTTACAGACTTTATGCAACTGAGAATAGTGTTAATCTTATTAAGGAGTTGAGAAACTACAAGTACATAGAAGACAAGAACGGACAGCTAACCAATAAGCCGATTGATGCCTTTAATCACGCAATCGATGCGTTGAGATATAGTATAGTGAATAAGCTGAGCAGACCTAGATACGGCACATACGCTATACGTTAGTAGTATTTTTTTCCTTCGAGTTACAAAAAAAATCAAAAAAACTTATTAAAAAATTTTGATAATTCATTTACGTGCCTTATATTTACAGTATCAATAACAATAAAAGACAAAAATTATGAAAATTCAAGAAGTAAACACAGGATTAATTGGAAAGAAAGTTGAAATTATCGTAACAGGGGAAATGGTTAAAGGAATTATAACAGGGATTTTTGAAGACAAGCATCGCAAGGGAATTGAAGTAAATCACGAACCTGTACAATGGGGAGAAGACGTTTTTACCAACACAACGTCTACTGCAAGAAAATTTGATGAATTTGGAAGTTTAAGACACGCTAAATTAATTTAAGATGCAAACAGACTTCGAAATACTAGGATACAGCGTAGACCTTTATTATCAAGGTAAATTCTACGGAAGCTACAAGATTGAGCAACCTGATCGAGATGTGTTAGGATATTCAGGACGTAAACAAGAAACGCTAACAGAAAATTGGGAATATAAAAACAAGAAGCTAAAAAAGGGGACTGTTGTTTATACTGAATGTTATCCAATATGTGGACGTATGATCGGAACGCTAGAAGAAAAAATTAAACGATTAGCAGAATCTAAACAACCTTTTGGGAGATGAGCAAAATAGAAGAACAAGTAATAGCTAAGATACGAGAACGTGCAGAAGTAGGGTTAAACAAGTACGGAGTAACAATGGATCGAGATGACCTAAAGTTAATTGATTGGCTAACCCACTTGCAAGAAGAACTGATGGACGCTACTGTATATGTAGAAAAATTAAAAACTTTATTAAAAAATTTGGATAATTAAAAAATATGTTTATCTTTACTGTATAACTTAAAAACTAAAACAATGGAAACTAAAAGACAAAAAAACCAATTGCTAAGAGACGTAGAAGAATTCGTAAACGATTACGAGCTAGAAACTACTGATGACCAACTAGACGACCTGCTAGAAAAATTAACAATGGAGCACGATTTTTATGTAGAATTGGATGGAAACGAATATCGTTTTATTGATGAAAATCACATTTGGGAAATATACGTGGAAAGCATAAAAGAAATGGTGCAGGACTGTTATGATCTTAATGTTCCTGATTGGATTGCTGTTGATTGGGAAGAGACTGCTGAGAATTGTCACGTAGATGGATACGGACACCACTTTTCGCATTATGATGGATCGGAAGACGAATACACGTTTAATGGAGATACGTACTACATTTTTAGAACTAATTAATATGGAAACTCAAAAAGACAAGCTAAGATTCGATATAATGTGGCTAGAGAACGATTTAAAGACTGCTACGGAAAATAATGACATAAGACTAGAGCGTGAAATAAAACGCAAACTAGACGTATTAAAATCAACTTTATTAAATTTAGAGTGGATATGAAAGAAATATTTATTTTAAGAACAACGGAATTGTATACGTCAAACGACGTTGTACATATTAAAACGATAGGATATGAAACTGAAGACGATACGTATATAGAATATGATGCAAGAGCATTGTTAGAAGACATACCTATCTTATACGCAATGGCAAAACAAGCTATTGAGCAAGGAAAGGAATATCAAAATCGAAAGTATCGTGAGATGTTAGAAGAAATTAATGAAGACATTAAACGACCTGTGGGTAGACCTAAGAAAAAATAATTTTTGTTTGTTTGTTATTTAGTAAAAGGGAGTGGCTTTATGTTACTCCTTTTTTTGTATATTAAGCAATAAAAAAGTTTAAGTAAAATCGTTATATTATTATGAAGTTAAAAATAAACGTACCTGAGAGCCTTAATGACATAACACTAGGTCAATATAAGGCTTATGAGAACATTTTAGAAACTAACAAGGATGCAGACAACGCTGAGAGATTTTTGAATCTTAAAATGCTAGAAATATTCTGTAATATTTCGTACAAAGAAGCAACCTCGTTAAGACTCATTGACTACGATTACTTAGTTAATCATTTATATAATGTTCTAATGGAAAAACCAAATTTAGTATTGACATTCAAAATGGGCGATAGTGAGTTTGGATTCATTCCTGATTTAGAAGAAATGACGTTTGGAGAGTATATTGACTTAGATTCCAATATTCACGATATTAAAAACATACATAAAGCTATGGCAGTATTGTACAGACCAATTAAGTACAAGCAAGGAGACAAGTATGTTATAGACGAGTATAAAGGCGATTTGTTTCACGAAGCAATGTTGAATATGCCAATGAGTGCAGTTGTATCGTCTAATGTTTTTTTTTACAATTTAGGAATAGAATTGTCGAGCGTTATGATGAACTCTTTGGAGAAGGAGAAGCTAACACCACAGCAATTGCAGGATTTGGAAAGAAGTGGGGGTGGTATCAGTCTATTTACTCCCTTTGTAACGGAGATATTACAAAATTCGAAGATGTAACAAAACTGAATGTCAATTTATGTTTAACTATGTTAGCATTTACTAAAGATAAAAACGAGTTAGAAAAAAAACTTATAAAACAAAAATTCAATGGCAGTTAATGACAACATAGGTGCAAAGAGTTATTTAGAAATAATTGAGATACTGAGAAACGAGTTACTATTAAACAACAATATTACAACAGTAACAGTTGGAGACATAACTGAAGTAGATCTAGATAAGCAAACAATATTCCCACTTGCACATATAGTAGTAGGTAACACTAGTTTCAATAGCACAATATTAACGTACGATGTTAGCGTATTGATTATGGATATTGTACACGATGATATAACAGAAGGTGAGCCAAACATTTACAAAAATGACAATGAGTTATACGTTTTGAACACAATGTTTAACATAGGTAATCATTTAACAGACAAGTTATTTAATGGTAGCTTATATGATGGCAATACGTTTGTTGATAGGTCAAGTGTTAGCGCACAGCCTTTCAAAGACAGGTTTGAGAATTTGTTAGCAGGATGGAGTTTCAACTTTCAATTAACTGTAAGAAATAACATAGATAGGTGCAACTAAAAAATCTAAATAACCTGTTAAACACGTGGGGCAAGTATGTTGTTCAGCAATCTAGGACTTATTTAAGTAAAAGTCGAAAGAACAACACTAAAAAGCTGTACGATAGTTTAGATTATGAAATATTAACTTCAGATAAGTTCGTTTCGCTTACGTTCTTAATGGAGCAATATGGAATGTACGTTGATCAAGGTGTAAAAGGAGCAAACCCTAATATTATAGATGAATGGACTAAAGGTAGAAGAAAAGGTATTCAAAAAGCACCAAACAGTCCCTTTAGTTATAAGACTAAATATCCACCAAGCCAACCTTTGTCTGAATGGGCAAAATCTAGGAACTTCAGATTAAGAGATGAAAAAGGGAGGTTTACTAAAGGAAACTACAAAAGCATAGGATACGTATTAAGTAAATTCATATATGCACAAGGTATAGCACCAAGTTTGTTTTTTACTAAAGCATATAACAATTCTATTAAGAGATATGCTGATGAATTAGCAAATAGTTTAGGAGACGATTTTATAACAAATTTAAGATAATGGCAAAGATAAACGCAAGAAGTCCATACTACATAAGTTTTACCAATACCAATTTGGTAAGTGTAGAAATGGATTTATATGTATATACAGGAACTTATATAGGAAGCAGAAGTAATTTGTTTCAATTTATTTCTTACGCAGTAGCAGGGAATGTTACGTTTGAGATTGGAGAAATAGTAAAAGACTATTTGTTGCACACTTTTGATGGAGACTATACAACTGAAAATGTTTGGGTAGAATATAGAACAAAACAAACACTAACTAATGTTTCGGGAACTTGGAGTGCATATACATTATTAACAGGTTTTGACGGGTACGGATATTTTGAAGATGGTGCTAACCCACAAAACGATAGTGGACTATTACAGACCAATACAAAAATAGTTAAGTTAGACGATGCACCTTCAGTTATACCCGTAGATACTTCAAAGACAACACAAGTAACATACGAGTTAAACGGAACACAAGTATATACCAAAGCTATTAGTAGTAGTTTAGAAAGTAATGAGCAAATAGAATACGTTACAAGCGGTGTTAATGGTGCTGATGAGTTTGAAGATAGAGTAATACAAGACGGGGGAACTTTTGAGGATAGTATATGTTTACAGGAATTTATAAACGACTTTACACTATTTGATTTTGATACTATCTATGTAGATACTACTGATGGAGTAATTAAACTAACAGTAGAAAATGTAACAGAGTGCAAATACCAACCATATAAAGTAACATTTGTAAACAAGTTTGGTGCTTTACAAGATATTTGGTTTTTTAAACGTAGCAATGAAAGTTTACAAACCAAAAACGAAACATTTAAGCGTAATATAATAGTTAATGGTAGTTATGATATTAGCAGACACCAACAAAAAATATTAACTAAAAATGGTAGTGAGAAACTAACGCTTAACACAGGCTTTTATCCTGAAGAATATAACGAAGTATTTAAGCAAATGCAATTAAGTGAAAATTGTTGGATCGAGATTAATTCACAAACGTTACCAATAAACGTAGCAAGTAGCAGTCTTACTTATAAAACTCACTTAAACGATAAGCTAATAAACTACACAATAGAAATAGACTTTGCGTTCGACACGATAAACAACATACGTTAATGCAGATAATAGAGTTATACATAAAAGGGTATAAAAGAATTAATGGTAGTGCAAGTTCAGTAGCTACTAATAAACTGATTGATAGTACTGCTACATTTACTGCAACTGTTCAAGTTGGGGATTTAGTTACTAATGTATTTACTAATAATATTGTACACGTTACTGCTATTGACAGCGATACACAGTTAAGTTTGAGTGAGGATATTTTTAGCACTAATGACGTTTACAAGATTGAAAGCGATTATTTAAGAGTAGATATGTTTGAAGACGAAAGCGTAGTAGTTACTGAAAGTTTAGTTAATGTTAGGGATATAGGAAAAGTATTTACACCTTTTAGTCAACAGTTTAACCTACCTGCATCTAAAAACAATAACAAGCTATTTAGACATTATGAAAATTTAGATTTAGAAAATAGTTTTGATGCAAGATACAGACATAACGCAATAATAAAGCTAAACGGAATAGACTACAAAAAAGGGCAGATACAATTCCAAAGCGTTTCATTAAAGAATAATAAAGCATATTCATATAAAGTAGTATTCTATGGGGATACTGTTGAACTTAAAGAGATTTTAGGGGATGCAGAATTGAGTAGTTTAGATTACGGAGATTTAGACTTTCAATATACAGATATTAACATTATTGATTTAATGTGTTCTGATGATGCTACCATAACTACAAACTTTGGCAGTACTGATATACTTGTACCTAATATACACCATAGTAAAAATATGCGTTATGATACTGTAAACGGA
>Ga0208160_1000222_pt1 | contig 27924 bp, 39 predicted proteins | sample CB_VirMetaG_FD_184536 | JGI IMG/M metagenome (GOLD analysis project Ga0208160, IMG submission 184536) | Freshwater to marine saline gradient viral communities from Chesapeake Bay - CB_1504_1 Viral MetaG (SPAdes) (version 4) | ecosystem: Environmental > Aquatic > Marine > Coastal | place: USA... | reverse complement strand
GACATTCAGCCTGCGATTAGTAGCTGTTCCACGCGTCCGCCTGCGGGACGTATTCGACATGGAACGTCGCGCCCTTGATACTGCAACCTGACTTGAGTAACTCAAGCTTGTCGTAGGCGGCAGATTCGAGAAACGCGGCAGATCCAGTTGACGCGGTGCGTGTTCCGTATTCATCGGTGATGGTGCAAAAGATTTCGTACATGAAAGCTGATGTCAGTTAGAAGCGCCAGAGCGCAGGGTCTGGTGAAATTTGCTGCTTATACCGTAAGTATCAAGCAGCTCAGGAAATGCCTCAATAATGCGGTTTTTATTGATTGGATCTGCCTTCATGCCCGCTTGGGCAAGAGCTTGGTAAAAGCTGCCGCCGTACTGATAGGCAGCAGCAAAAGTCCAGTAAATGTCGGAGTCAGTCATTTGCGCATTGGCTAGGTGGATGCGCAGCCTTGGCTGCACAAACACAAGATGCCATGGATCCGGTGGAAATGCAACCTGATTCCAGCGGAAAGTGACGCTTTATCAGGTGGACCCATGCTTTAGTCCAGGGAACTTGCCTCCTTTGCTTTTGCCGCTACCACCAGCACGCTTTCGACCCTGACGCTCATACCGCAGTTCTGAATCAACATGCGCCTGCTCAACTGCCTTCTGATACCCCGGTGGCGCCAGATCTGGTCTGCGCTCAAAAATCGCGGTCCAATCAAGATCGCTCAAAACGGCAGCTCCGTCAGCTTGAACTGGTCCCAGCTATCAACCCATGCCATCAGGCACTCATCCGGTGTGCTTTGCAAAACCCTGCTCTTGCCCGGACCTACCACCAGCGTGTAACACCAGTCCACTGTGAGCTTTGGGTGATGGTCAATCAACATCGCCAGATAGCCGCCAAGCTGTGATACCGCTGGTTTGCGGCGATCAACAGCAGAATCGCTCCCAACGGTCTTCAAATCACCAAGCACCACCTTCCCATTGTTGGTGCGCAGCAGGAAATCAAAACTGCCACCTATTCCCTTACGGGCATCGCATAGCCGATACTCCACCGCCAGCGGTTCTGATTCGTTGAACAGCCAGCAGCTATCAAGCTCGTCTGTCCATTCCTTGTAATCGGTCTGCGGCAATTCCTGCCCTAACAGCTTGGCTTCGCAGTAGCCGTGAACGCTATTGCCGCGTGGCGCCCAGATGTGCTTGGTGCGCTCAAACTGCGCTTCCTGTTCTGGGGTGGCGCGGTTAGTGACCTTGGAAACACTGAATGGCAGCCAGCGTCCTCGGTAGCGGTAGCGGTGCAGGTCAGGGTGAAATTCCAGGTCGTCGATGGGCGACAGCACGTTGCGCTAGGGTCGGTTTCGGTGTATCCTACACCCGTTCTGAACCGGGCACAACCCCTATGGCAATCGGAAAAGCCACCAATGTGGCCATCGACGACACCATCCTTGATCGGATGCAGCGCGTCATGCCTTCCTACCACTCTCGCAAAGCATTCATTAACCAGCTCCTTGACGAAGCCATTTCACGAAGAGAGACCTTGATCACCCAAAACGCAGAATCCGCGCCACAATAAAAAACCGCCCAGCGGCTACTGGGCGGCAACACTGATCTATGACGACACAATTATGCCAGACATCGAGCGCGAAAGGCGTGCTTGGCAGCTTTTGCAATGGGTTCCTTACTCATTGCCTGCAAAGTTCGACGAAGACCTAGCCCTTCAAGGTCATTACACAAAGCTGCAACGTCAGCGCAGTGATTTTGCCCTTGATCAATGGGATGCCACTCACCAAACGCCTACAAGTCCTGAGCTCGCTGCATTCCTAGAGCTAGAAGCCAAAGGCGTTTACAACCAGTCGAACTTTTACCTGCCAAGCAAAGCCAAAGATGGTTACTACTCCAGTCGGCTCAAACAATTCAACGAGCAAGCCACTCGCCTTAAACGACCATCAGGATCTACTACGGCTAATCGAAGAACACGCCGCCGCCGTGGTCTTACATGAAAAAGACCGAAGTAAGCACGCTCAACTTTTAAGGCTTTACGCCGAAGAAATTGAATGCCCGATTAGCGACAAAATTGCTTATGCCTACATCGCAAAGGCAAGCGGGACTGATGTTGCAGTTCCCGAACCAAAGCGCCAAGGGCAAAAGCTAAACGCCAATTCTGTCCCTTGGTGCTGGGATGGTTTGATCATGCAAGGGCTGTTCAATCTTCTAGTGGCTCCACCAAAAGTCGGTAAATCGGCTTTGCTAATTGGAATGATTGGCGCATGGTGGCGTGGTGATAACTTATTCTTGGGACGCCATTTCAACCAGCCATGCCCAAATGTTCACATCATTGGATCAGACCAGCCGGAATGTGATTGGTACAAACTTTTCATGCGTGAAGGTTTGATTGATCACGATGGCAGCATGGGTGGACCGATCAAAAACCTCTGGTCTGCTGATGCTCCGCTAACGCTGCACGATGAAGGTATTGAGGCTATCGGTGAGATTGCGGCTGCTGATCCTGGCAGCCTTTTCATCGTTGATAGCTACCACGCCTGCGTTAGCAGGCTGAACATTGATGAGGCAACTTCTGCTTTTGATGGTCCTGCTCGTCAGCTCATGGCAGCGGTAACAGCGCATGGCTGCACCCTTGTCGTGATTCACCACGCGAATAAAAGCGTGGCCGGTGGTAATGCCACCAACGCCAGCAGAGGATCCAACGCTTTGCCTGCAGCAGCATCACAGCTCATTTTGATGAACTGGCTACGGGCACCAACTGACGGTCAAATGCAAAGCGACCATCGGGTTGTGCTGAAGACCCAAGGGCGAGCTAAGAGCACCACCCTGCTGGTGGAGCTGCAGGACGACGGTTGGATCAGCCACGGCGATGGTGATCACGCTTTAGCTCTTGAGGCTGCTGCAGACGCTGAAGAGGATCTCAGCGGGCGTCAGGCGGACATGTACGACTACATGGTTCAGCGTGGTGAGCTTGGCTTTGGCGTGACCGTCAAGGAGCTGGCTGATCACCTGAACCTGCCGGGCAAGAAGGTTGACCGCAGTTTGCGCAGTCTCATCAAAAAGGGTCTGGCGCAACGTGACGGCGTTTTGGAGACCGGAAGCGAGGGGGGTCGACCTGCACATGTTTTCAGCGCAATTCTGGTGGGCGACGCTGGCGGAGAGGCAGGTTTACCCCCCTCCCCAGAAACAGGGGGGAAAACTGTCCAAAAGGGGGAAAACCCCCCTATATACACAGGAAGAAGGGGTTTACCCCCTTTTACCCCTTTACCCCCTCAATCCGAGGGAGGGGGGTTTACCCCCCTGCCGGAAAGCAAGCCAACCCCCTTTGTGATCGGCGCTTCTGTGGAGCTATGCCAGCCAGACGGCTCATGGACTAACGGCTGGATGGTCTCAAGTGAGTCCAAACCTGAGGCGGTTGCCGTTGAACGGCTTGGCAACCCCAACCTCCGCAAAATCAACCTGCGCCCTGGACTGGATGTCCGCTTATGCGCTGGATCCCCTTACCCTCAGCCATCTCCTGCTGATCCAGCAGATACCGACGAACCACCACTGCCCTTTTGATCGCCTTGACCGAAAAACGCACCGCCGTCAAAGTCGGCTTGACACCTGACGAAAACGCTCACATCACCCGTCAAGCGCAAGCACTGGGCATGGATCGCTCCACGCTCATGCGTCTGCGGGCTCTAGGAGACCCTGCAGTAAGCCCTAATGCCTCTGCAGCACCCCTTACCCTTGCGAGCTACCACCGCGCCGTACAGGCTGCCCTAGCGGCATCTCGTGGTTGTGCGCCACGTCCAATCATCGAAGCCATCACCGCCAGCATCATCAATTCCCTCTATGGCAAAACCCAAACCACCACAGCTCAACCTGCAGGAGCTGCTCACACTGATGGATGACTACTACACCGCTCTCTACCGTCAACGCCATGACCCCCAGAGACCGCCTGAACTCCCTGATCGAATCTGCCGCTTCATCCGTCCAACCGACCTTGGAAAACTTGTCTGATGGCTGTGTCCGCGTTTGCATAGGCGACACCTGCGGCACCGTTTCCTCTCACCACCTTGTCGAACCCAAAATCAATCAACTACGCTCCTTGCAAAATCCTCAAACTCGCTGATACAATCTCAGCACGCACTAAAACTAGGTCTTGTGACCTCAATCAATAATCTAAAATCCGATCACAAAAACGCTCGCAAGCGCACTGATCGCTCTGCAAAGCTGATCGCTGAGTCGCTTCAGCGTTACGGTGCAGCTCGTAGCATCGTCATTGATGAAGACAATCGTATCCTCGCTGGCAACGGCACCATTGAAGGCGCCAAGCAAGCTGGCATCAAAAATGTCCGTGTCATCGAAACAGACGGCAGCGAAATCATCGCCGTCAAGCGCACCGGACTAACTGAAGACGAAAAGGTAGGACTTGCGTTAGCAGATAACCGCACCAGTGACCTGTCCGACTGGGATGCTCAAATGCTGCAGCAGCTCAGTGAAGAACATGACATCGCCCCATGGTTTGAGCAGGAAGATCTAGCTGAAATCATCGGTGAAGTTGAGCAGCTACCAGCAGAAGGCAACACCAATCCTGATGAGGTGCCCGAGGCACCAGAAGATCCGATCACCAAACCCGGCGACCTTTGGATCCTCGGCAACCACCGCCTCCTCTGCGGTGACTCCACCAACATCCAGCACGTTGAACGGTTGATGGATGGGCAGAAGGCGGACATGGTGTTCACTGACCCGCCTTATGGCGTTGCTGTTGTCAAAAACGGCATGGTCGGTGCTGACTTTGGCGTTGCCAAGAAAGGTCAATATGCCGAAGTCATTGGTGATGACACGACGCAAACCGCCCATGACGCCATAGCCATCTGCCAATCGCTGCAGATACCAGTGCAGGTCTATTGGGGTGGCAATTACTACGCAGACAAGCTCCCGCCAACCTCCTGCTGGCTTGTTTGGGATAAGCGTGGCGACTCTGGCATCGTCAATACCTTTGCTGATTGCGAGCTGGCTTGGACAAACATGACAGGACCAGCACGCATTCACAAACAGCTCTGGAATGGAATGATTCGCGAAGGCGAAAAAGACAAGCGCGTTCATCCCACGCAAAAGCCTGTCGCCTTGGCTGAGTGGGCGCTTCAGCAATACCTAGACGGGAATGTCGTCCTAGACCTCTTCCTAGGCTCAGGCTCCACTCTCATCGCCTGTGAAAAGCAGCGCAAAGCCTGCTACGGCATGGAGATGTCCCCCGCCTACTGCGACGTAATACGCCAACGCTGGGAAGACTTCACAGGCAATAAAGCTATCCTTGAAGAATCACCGGAGGCCTTCTAATGGCTCCTCCAAGAGGCACTAAACAAGAAACAATCGACCGCGCTAACCGCTTCGCTCGCATCATCGCTAGCGGTGGTAGACGCTCAGATTGCATTCGATATGCCTCCGAAAACTGGGGGGTCGGTCCACGTTCCTGTGATCAATACCTCAAGCTGGCACGCGAACAGCTCAAAGCTGATTGGGACATTGAACGACCACAAATGATCGCTGATCTACTATCGCAGTGCTCCACACTGCAGATGGAAGCACGTCGCGCTGGGCAATATCACATCGCTCTAGGCGCCATCAACACTGCCGCTCGCTTGGCGCAGCTCTGCTCGTGAGCATCCTTGCTGCAGCACCTGAAGGTCATGTCCTACAACAGCTCAACCATTTCGGTGAGCTAGTAGACACCGACCATCTCCTGCGGCGCATCCACGCTGACCTTCATCCTGGACAGCTAGCGTTCGTTACCGACGATCAAACCCAGATCATCGGCATCAGCGCAGGTTACGGCGCAGGCAAAACGCGAGCGTTAGCCGCAAAAGCTGTCACCCTCGCTGCCGCTAACCAAGGCTTCATCGGTTGCGTCATGGAACCAACCGGACCCCTAATCCGTGATATCTGGCAAAACGACTTTGAGGATTTCCTAGAGCACTACGACATCCCTTACACCTTCCGCGCTTCACCGCTGCCGGAATATATGCTTCACCTGCCAGGTGGTGACACCAAAATTCTGTGCCGGAGTTTCGAGAATTGGTCACGCATCATCGGTCTGAACCTTGCATGGGTACTGGCAGACGAGATCGACACCGTGACACCTGCCATCGCAAACAAAGCGTTTCCAAAAATCCTCGGTCGCCTACGTTCTGGCAACGTCCGTCAATTCGGCGCAGCATCAACACCTGAAGGCTTCCGCTGGATGTGGACCACCTTCGGCAGTGAAGACGCACAAACAAGGCAGGATCGCAAGCTAATCAAAATGCGGTCCGTTGATAATCCGCACCTACCGCCAGATTTCATCGAGCGCCTTGAAGCGAACTACGATCCAACGCTGCTCAAGGCTTACCTAGACGGTGAGTTCGTTAATCTCACCACTGGCACGGTCTACGACAGGTTCGACCGCACCAAGCACGTCATCAGCAAGCTGCCAGACACTGAGCGTGAACCGCTACGCATTGGCGTTGACTTCAACGTCGGCAACATGTCCGCTGTGATCGGCGTCAAGCTAAACAACACGCTGCTCGTGATCGACGAGGTAAGCGGTGCGCATGATACCGATGCACTGGCGCAGCAGATCAAAGCGCGTTACCCCAACCGGCAGATCTACGTCTATCCCGACGCCTCAGGTGGCAATCGCAGCACCAACGCCAGCCAAACCGACATTCAGATCCTTGAGTCGTACGGCATGGCAAACCAGTCACCACGCGCTAACCCACCAGTCAGGGACAGGGTTTCTGCTGTGCAGGCGTTACTCGAAAACGGAAAGGGACAGGTCAGGCTGCAGATCAGCGCAACCTGCAAGCGGATGATCGAATGCCTGGAGCTGCAGTGCTACACCGAAAAGGGCGACCCTGACAAGGATTCTGGGCATGACCACATGAACGATGCCTTGGGCTACCTGATCTGGCGTGAGTTCAATCCGCTCCACATGGGTGCTGGTAGGTCTACCGGCATCCGCCTGTATTAGTGCTATCTTTACCAGGTCCGCTTAACCCCTACTCATGCTCAAGGGTTCAGAACTAATCGCCAAGGTCAAAGAGCTTAAGGATCTCAACAAATCAGATCTTGTCCGCGAGTGTGGCTACACCGACAAAAACGGCAAGCTCTGCTACACCGCCTTCTACGAAGCATTGCTCGAAGCCAAGGGCTTTGAAATGAAGTCCAACAGCAAGCGTGGTCGTGCCTTGACCTACAAGACCAAGGTGCAGTTCAACGGCAAGCTGCAGATCGGGGAAGGCTACGTTCAGGAAATGGGCTTCAAGCCTGGTGACGAGTTTGAGATCAAGATTGGTCGCAAGTCCGTCACGCTGCAGGCTGCCAGTGCATCCGCTGAAGTAGCTATCGCTGCTTGATTTAACGGGGGCTGGCATTGCCCAGCCCTTATCGGTGAATCGTGCCCCATGAGCCGATGCGCGTGTTATAATGGGTGCACGGGAGAGATCCCGCCCACTACCTAGACAACTGAATGACACCGAAGCAACGCCTCGACCGGGCACTGCAAATCAGGGCTGCACTGACTGCGCTGATGACCGACGATGAGGCCGACACCTACTGCGTGATCGATGAACACCTGACCGATTACATCAACGAGCTAGCGCTCACGTACTCGGACACACTCGATCCACTTTGAACACGGGGGCTACGGCCCCTTTTTTTATGCCGGGGAGCCTGCAATACAACAGCGGCTGGACCGTAAATACAGGGCGCGTTAGTGGCGCGATCTATACCCCGGCATACGCTTAAACTGTATTTATCGAAGCGGCGCCATGTACTCAGGGTATAACTTCTACGACCGCCCCATGGCGCGGAGCACCGTTACCAAGGTCAACGATGCCAACTCCGCATGGCACGCGCAGGAACCGCACTGGATTCTGATTGAAGACCTACTGTCTGGCACCTACGGGATGCGTCGTAAGCATCGCCGTTACCTGCCACAAGAACCACGCGAGCTAGACGAAAGCTACGACAACAGGCTCGCACGTTCCGTATGCCCGCCTTATTACCAGCGGCTTGAACGGATGCTCGCTGGCATGTTGACACGCAAGCCTGTCCGGTTAAACGATGTATCTGACATCGTGCGCGAACAGTTATTTGACGTTGACTTGCTAGGCAACGACCTCAACGTCTGGACGTATGAAACAGCACGAAAGATGGTGCGTTACGGGCATGTTGGTGTGCTTGTGGATGCTCCTGCTGCTGGTGAAAATGGAAGACCTTATTACGTCAGTTATACGCCGCGTGAAATCCTCGGCTGGCGCACAGAACTGGTAGACGGAGTGCAAGAGCTCAGCCAGCTTCGCCTGCTAGAAAAAGTGATCGTTCCTGACGGGCTTTACGGCGAAAAGGAAGTCGAGCAGGTGCGCGTCCTAACACCTGGCAACTTTGAGCTGCATCGCCGTGATGAAAAGTCCGGTGACTTTGAGCTGTTTGATAATGGCACCACAACGCTTAGCCAAATTCCCTTCAGTGTTGCTTACGCTAATCGCGTGAACTTTATGGAATCACGCCCGCCAATGGAAGACATCGCGGAGCTAAATCTAAAAGCTTATCAAGTGCAATCTGATCTGGACAATCAGCTTCACATCTGTGCTGTCCCGATGCTTGCATTTTTTGGCTTCCCTTCTAGCGCAGAAGAAGTATCTGCTGGTCCTGGTGAGGCAATCGCATTCCCAGCGGAAGGCAAAGCAGAGTACATCGAACCCAGCGGTAATAGTTTTGAATCGCAGTTCCGCAGGCTTGAGCAGATTGCTCAGCAAATCAATGAGCTAGGTCTATCTGCTGTACTAGGTCAAAAGCTATCGGCAGAAACTGCAGAGGCTAAGCGCATCGACCGCAGTCAAGGTGACAGCACCATGATGGTGATCGCCCAAAATATGCAAGATCTAATTGACAACTGCCTGACTTATCACGCTGAGTATCTCAACATCACCGAGGTTGGTAGCAGCTACGTTAACCGCGACTTCCTAGGCGCACGCCTTGAACCTCAAGAAATCCAAGCCTTATTGCAGCTTTACACCGCTGGCACAATCACTCAAGAAACGCTGCTACAAAACCTCGCTGATGGCGAAGTGTTGGGCGACGATTTTGACGTACAAGAAGAACTGGAAGCAACCCAGACTGGCGGCATGATCGAGATGGCACAGCCTGAACCTCGCGGCAATGAACAAATGCCAGAAGAATCTGCAGAACCTGAAGATACAAGCGATATCCCGGCATGATGAGCTGGCTATGGAGGTTAGCGATGGAAGCGAACAAGCCACGCAGGCAACAGCTCGTTGCTGTTAAGGGGCAGATGAAGCCTCACATTTTTGCTGTCATTAGGCTTAGCTGGTATCGCAACGGCAGGCTATACACCGTAGAAGAAATGAACGTAGAAAACGGCACTGATGAAACGCCTGAAGCTGTCATCATGCTGATCAAAGAAGCGTTAAGGTCTGGCGCTGACGTCACTATGCAAACCGCCTGTAAGCCTCAGGATTTAGGTATCGAATAATGGCAACGCCAGCAGTTCTATATCGCAACGCCATTGACCTCAACCGCTACAGCAATAGCGTTGCACGTCGGTTGATCAACTCTTACAACGACATCATCATTGATGCTGTCAACCAACTGCGTGTTATCGACGAAGCTGCTGCACCTGTTAAGGCTGCCAGACTGCGTGCCATCTTGGCTCAGCTAAAAGCAAGCCTTGGGACATGGGCTGGCGATAGCACTGAGCTAACGGCTAACGAACTGCAGGGTTTAGCGCAGTTGCAATCTGAGTTTGTCACGCAGCAACTAGCCCGCGCTTTGCCGCCAGGAATGCGCTCTGCTGTCAATACTGTCGAGATCAGCCCGCAGTTTGCGCAGTCAGTCGTGACAACAGATCCAACGCAAATTAACGTCGTTACGCTCAGCGATGATTTGGTCGCTGCCGTTCAAGGCGCACCGCAAACATTTAGCTTGACTGCAGCAAAGGGTGCAACCATCACGCTGCCTAACGGTCAGGTAGTCGAAAAAGCATTTCGTGGCATTGCAGAATCGCAGGCTGAACGGTTTGGACAGGTTGTACGGAACGGCTTACTGACTGGTGAAACGACACCGCAAATTGCAAAGCGCTTAGTTGGCACGCTGCAGTTTGGTGAAAACCGCACGGTTAAACAAGCAATCGCAGCAGGTGGTGAGCTAACCACTATTCCAGACAATCAAGTTATGGCGCTGGTGCGAACCAGCATTAACCAAGTCGCTAACGCTGCCAGCCAACAGGTCTACGAAGCCAATCAAGACATCACCCAAAAATACCGCTACGTCGCAACGCTTGATACTAGAACCAGCGCAATCTGTGCAGCGTTAGATGGGCGTGAGTTCCCATATGGCAAAGGTCCAACGCCGCCTCAGCATTTCAACTGCCGATCAACAACTGTGCCGATCATTGATCCTAACATCCTGCCACCATCTACAACGGCAACACGCGCCAGCCAAGACGGACAGGTGCCAATCAACATGAGCTACGGTGAGTGGCTGGTAAACAAGCGCCCTGGCGAAACAGATGCCGATGTACGCAGAAGACAGGTGGAAGCCTTAGGCGCTAGCAAGGTGCCGTACTTTAATAAACTTGCCGAAAAATACGGTCCTAGAAATGCCGTTGCCAAACTCGTGCGCGATGATGGATCTGAACTAACCTTGGACCAACTTCGCAGCCGCTATGGAACTCCCGAGTCTTAGGCACTTCAGGAACGAGGGAATCTATTTCGTCTTCTCTGATCCTGTTGAAGCACTGATTGGTGAAGCGTGGGTGCCAGCGGTTTATACCGACAAAGGCTGGGCTACTGCTGATGGATCTACACTGCTGTCAGCCGTTGAGGACTGGCGTTATGCCGTTGAAGAAGGGCAGGAGCAAAAAGGTGATGCAGCAAAACATCAAGACAGAGATCAAGGCAGGAAAACCACCAAAGCAAGCGGTAGCAATCGCGTACGCAAAAGCCGGAAAATCACGCAAGCGGAAGGGTAAGTAAATGGCAATCGGTATCGGCTCACGCGTCGCTTGGGTTTATCAAGGCGCTCGCACCTTCGGCACTGTGACAGGCGTTGCAAAGAAACGCGCCACCATCAGCACGCAATCTGGTGGACAGGTGGTTCGCATCGCTCAGCCTGGTGATCCTGTGCTGGAGATCAAGTCTGAATCCACCGGCAACAAAGTGCTCAAGCTGCGTTCTGAACTAAAGGAAGCGCCGTTGAAACGATGAAAGGCAGGATCTGGGAAGGCAACTGCATTTACCTCAAATGCACCGATGGCATGATTGAGGGGCGGTTTGTTTTCCCATGTCCTCCCGATGCTCAAGTTTTAGGCAGTCTGATGGGCAGACTGGCAGAAGGCATAGAAGTTATTACCTGCACAGATGACAATGACGATGAGTAGGTGATAACCTTCAGTTGCACTTAACCCTGCGGGTTATTCATGTCTGAAGAAAACCAAGCTGTAGAGCCTGCGGCTCCTACGGTTGATGCAGAAGCGTTGCAGCGCAGCGTAGAAGCACTGGAACGCAAGAACAAAGAATTGATCGCTGAGCTTCGCTCTGCCAAGAAAGCACCAACTGTGCCTGATGGCGTTGATCTGGACGAACTGCTGGAGTTCAAGCGCCGCGCTGAACAGGCAGAACTGGAATCCCAAGGGAAATACACCGAAGCTAGGCAGGCTTTGGAGCAGCAGTTCCGTGAGGCGACGGCGCAAAAGGACCAGCGCATTGCAGAACTGGAATCCCGCGTGCGGGAACTTGAACTGCTTACGCCAGCGGTCAGCGCACTAGCTGACATTGTGCATGATCCTGACTTGGTGCTAAAAACCAAGCTGAATGCTGATCAGATCGAGCGTGAAGCTGATGGCACTGTCGTTGTTGTCGATGGCTACCAACGCACGCCTGTTAGCGAGTGGGCAAAGCAAAGCCTGCCAGCTTGGATGCAAAAGCAACCCAAGCCTCAAGGCAGCGGCGCACCTGTAGGTCGTAGCACTGGCGAGATTCTTGCAGGCATCAAAAACCCCTTCGCACCTGAATCCTTCAACCTGACAGAGCAATCACGGCTATTCCGTACTGACCGCGATTTATATGACAGGTTGAAAGCAGCAGCAGGGCGTTAAACTTTAACGTAACCGGCTGCGCTGGTATTTAGGGCTGCGCCCGACACCGTAAAACCATTCTTGAGGATTAGTCATGGCGACTCTTCGCTCTGACGTTATCATCCCCGAGGTATTTACGCCTTACGTCATTGAGCAAACCACTCAGCGTGATGCCTTCTTGGCTTCCGGTGTGGTGCAGCCTATGGCGGAGCTAAATGCCACCGAGGGCGGTGATTTCATCAACGTTCCTTTCTGGAAAGCCAACCTTTCCGGCGATTTTGAGGTGCTGACTGATAGCAGCAGCCTCACCCCTGGCAAGATTCAAGCTGATAAGCAAATCGGCGTGATTCTGCACCGTGGTCGTGCCTTCGAGGCTCGTGACCTTGCAGCACTTGCTGCTGGTTCCGATCCCATGGCTGCCATCGGCGCCAAGATCGCTGATTATGTCGCTAACCAGCGTCAAAAGGATCTGCTTTCTAGCCTCCAGGGCGTGTTTGGCAGCCTGAATGCCAACACCAGCAGCTCGGCTTTCTTCGATCTTTGCATCGACTCCGAGTCTGGTGATACTCCCACCACTCTGAGCCCCCGCCACGTTGCTGAGGCCCGCGCCATTCTTGGCGACCAAGGCGATAAATTGACGGCTGTGTGTATGCACAGCAAAATTTATTATGACTTGGTTGAGCGTCGTGCTATCGACTATGTGTCGACTGCTGATGCTCGCGGCACCACTACCACCCAATCTGGTGGCTCCATGGTTGCTGCCTACGGCGGCGAAGTGAGCGTCCCCACGTATATGGGTTTGCGAGTTTTGGTTAGTGACGACGTGCCTACTGCCGGTTCCGGCAGCACCACTGAGTACGGCACCTTCTTCTTCACTAGCGGTGCAGTTGCTTCGGGTGAACAGCTCGCCATGCAGGTCGAGCAAGACCGAGACATTTTAGCGAAAAGTGATGCAATGAGCATCGACCTTCACTACACTTACCACCCGGTTGGCGCGAAGTGGAGCGTCACTACTGTGAACCCGACCCGTGCTCAGCTTGAAACTGTCGGCAACTGGTCGAAGGTGTATGAGCTGAAGAACATCGGCATCGTGCGTGCCACCAACGTCTCCAACATGGACTGAGGAGGACACTAACGATGGCTTCGATCTTCGAACTCGGTGACATTCCCGGCGGTCTGCTGCCGGGTCAAATGGGTCTGGCAGCTCCGACTGCTACCGCTACCCTGTCTGCCGCTAACAGCTACAACACCATCATTCGTGGTGTTCCTACCGCTGCTGCTACCTACACCACTGCTACTGCAGAGGCGATTGTGGCTGCAATCGGTGGCGACTGCGCTGTTGGCACCACCTTCATGCTGGTGGTCCTGAACGCTTCTGCTGGCGCTAACACCATCACCATTGGTGGCGGTACTGGCGTGACCGTGAGCGGCGTTGCAACTGTGGCTCAAAATGCTTCCAAGGTTTTCCTTGGTCGCGTTACCGCTGTTGCTGCTGGCTCTGAAGCGATTACCCTCTACGGTCTGGGTTCTACTGCTGCTGCAGTCGCCTGATTATGGGGTTGTTCGCCTTTAGGCGACGCCAGGAACGTGAGGCTGCTTCTAAGGAGGCAGCCTCTTTTCCTATTGCGGAGCCCACTCCTAAACTTGAACTAACCTCGGCACCTACCGATGGCAGTAACAATCGACGCAACGGTAGGGGGCGCAAACGCCAACAGCTACCTGACACTGGCAGCAGCTCAAGCGCTGATTGACGGTTTTGTTGAGGACGATGATGTGGTGGCATGGGGTACAGCCACCACTGATCAAAAGAATCGTGCGCTGGTATCTGCTACTCAGCGCCTTGATCGAGAGCGTTTTCTAGGTGCTAGAGCTACGGATACGCAAGCATTGCAGTGGCCACGAACAGGGGTGCGGAAGCCTGATACCTACATCAACACCTACGCCGTAGGCTTTCCATTCCGCATCACCACTGATTATTTCACTGACACGGAGATTCCAAGCCAGATTGAATACGCGCAATGTGTGCTGGCGGTTTACCTGAACAACAACAAAGACGGACTTGGTTTATCTGGCGTTGAGGATTACAAGCGTGTTCAAATCGGTAGCTTGAGCGTTGAAACGGCAGGCGCTAGCAGCATGGCTACCGGCGCTGATCGTGTGCCACCAATCTTTGAGCGGTATTTGACCGGGCTTAGAATTAGTGGACCAGGCAACTTTGCTATTCGTCGGAGCTGATCATGGGATACGCCTACCCTGGGGCTGAATACATCAGCGACACTGCTGCTCACACCGGGCGGTTTGCCAAGATCTGCGCCCTTGAGGATTCGGTGATTGCTTCGCTGGTGGCTGAGGATTACACCGGCAATGCTTTGACTGCAGTGCCGCTAAAAGCAACTGGTGAAATGTATGGCATCTTCACTAGCGTGACGCTGACCAGCGGCACAGTTGTTGCCTACAGGATCTGATCATGTCCCTTCATCAGGCGCTAGACAATACTTACAGCATCGGCGGTGATTTTGTCACTTCAACCGACGCTAAAACCGGGCGCTGGAATCGGATTGTCATCCTGAAAAATAACACCAGTTTTGCTGCGCTGACTGCTCAAAACTGGACTGGCAACAATCCCGTTGGTGAATCATTCCCTGCAGGCTTTGAAATCCAGGGCGTTTTCACTGGATTTACTTTGAACAACGGTGGCGCGGTCATCGCCTACAAGATCTAACCATGGCAAAATCACACGGCGGCGCCAGCTATGTTGATTACGCAATCGGCGCTGAGCTGATTAACGACACCGCTGTTCACACTGGCAAGTTCCACCACATCGACTTTTACGAAAACAGTACGATTCAGTCAATCGTTTCAACCAACATTATTGACAACAGCTTTTCTGGCGCATCAGTTGATCAAGGCGCACACCTGACTGGTTACTTTACGAGCATCCAGCTTCAGAATGGAGCATGTATCGCGTATAAAATCTGATGGCACTAGCAGGCTCGCTACGGAAGACAGCCTCTAAGTTGATGGCAAAGTTTGGTGGTACTGCCACCATTCGCCGTGTTGTACCAGGCGTTTATAACCCTACGACTGGCACGGTCAGCGAAACCACGACTGATACCGTTGTCCGTGGTGTGCTGCAGGATATCAACCTGAATGAAGTTAACGATTTGATTCAGGCGACTGACAAGCGTCTGCTGATTGCTGCTGCTGATCTAGCCAGCGTGCCGACACCAACGGATCGTGTCATCATTAGTAACGTTACGCACCAGGTGATTCGAGTTGACACCATCGAGCAAGATAACACGCCTATCACCTACGAACTAATCTTGAGGGTCTAATGGCACGCTCAATACGGATTGGCGATATTGGCGATTACGCCACACAGCAGATGGAGAAGCTGCTGCGTGCATCAGTGCTTGAAACTGACAACCTGCTCAAACAAGCCAGTCCAGTAGATACGGGGAGGTTCCGTGCTAGCTGGCAGGTTGGTGAAAACGCAGCGCCAGGAGGTATTGCGCCTGAAGGCAACTACAGCGGAACACCACCTTTATCTCGTATTGGCTACCAGCAAGAACGTCTCGGGAACATTTACAGCGTACATAACAATTTGCCGTATGCTGAGCCGCTGGCAGGTGGCAGCTACCCTCCATCGTGGGGCGGTCAATATAGAAGCAAACAAGCTAGTCCTGGCTGGATTCAGGGAATTGCCAAAGATGTTCAAGGTAGGGTTCGTATAGCAGCAGACCGCATCGGGAGGCAATCATGAGCAGCACACTAAACGATGTCCGCGCTGCTATCGAAGGGCGTATTGCCACTCAGATGGCTGTAGCACCTGTTTACCCTGTCAGCTACGAAAACGTACCGTTCACGCCACCAAACAACAGCCCTTGGATTCAGGCAGCAATTCGCTTTGGCGACAATGCCTATGCCACTCTGCTTGGTCCGTCCACTGGGTTCAACCGGCAAAACGGCACACTTGTGATCAACGTCTACACACCTATGGGCTCTGGAACTGGTGCCAACTTCACCATTGCAGAGCGCATCAAGGATCTGTTTGACCGCGCCAAATTTAGCAGCATCATCTTTGATGCCGCCTCTGGTCCAGCACAAATAACGCCAGCATCACCTGAGCCGTATTATCAAACTCAGTTGACGGCTACGTTCGAAGCCTATTTAGACTAGGCGTAGCCAATACCGTTCAATCATGGCTGTCACTGTTTTGTCCGGTACGTCCGGCGCCCTTTATTACAAGCCCGCTGGCACCACCGGAACATTCGGTGAATCTGGTGTAGCTGTTGCTGATGATGAAATCACCGTTGAGGCTTACCTCAATTTCAAAGTTGGTGATCCTGTTAAGTTCAGCGTGGTGAACAGCCAAACCGGCGGTTCCGGCACTGGTACGCTCCCTGCTGGCATTTCTGCTGGCACCACTTATTACGTCATCAGCTACGCCGCAGCAACTGGTGTGCTGAAAGTTTCTGCTACCGCTGGCGGCGCAAGCATCACCATTACTGACGACGGCACTGCTGCAGCTCCTAATGAGTTTCAGGTTGCTTACGCCGAGTATGCCGCTGTCGGTCAAGTGCAAAGCTGGAGCTTCGAGATCAGCCGCGCTGAAATCGACGTAACCACCATCGGGCAAACCGCCGGGCAGTACGCACCCTTCCGTGCTTACATTCCAGGCTTCGCTGATGGCAGCGGTACTGCAACCGTCTACGTCACCAACGAGGATGCTGCACTTTCTAACCGCATGGTGGAAGACGTGCTGCAGCGTCAACAAGTTGGTTGCGCTTTCAAGCTGTATACCGACAAGCAGAGCACTGAAGCCCTAAGCCGTTCCATTGCCATGGATGCTGTGCTGATTAGCGCCAGCTTGAACATCAACCCTGATGATGCCCAGCAGGTTGAAATCGCATTCCGTCCTACCGGCGTGCCGACTTTTGATTTCAGCACCTCTGCCTGATACCCTGAACAGGGTGATGGTTTACCCCCGGCTTGCGCTGGGGGCTTTTTTATGCCTAAAGTGATAACCAACGACTGATTTTTATGCCTTCCCAGCCCATGCGTGCGCTTGACCGCCTAAAAAAGGCTGCAAACCTTGTGCCCGTCAAAAAAACGGTTGAACTGCATGATGGCAGCACGTTTGAGTTTTGGCGCACGCCTTTGACGATGGCGGAACGTGAGCGGGCACAAAAAGGCACAGGTGACGACGTAAATGCGTTTGCTCTGCAATTGCTTGTGCAAAAGGCAATGGACGAAAATGGACAACGCTTGTTTGCTGCTGGTGAAATCGCGGAGTTGAAAAATGAAGTGCGTGATGCCGACCTACAAGCTTTGATGCTGGCTGTGATCAGCGAAGACATTCAAGAAGAGATTGACCCAAAAAACTGAAAAAGGAGCTTGAGAAGGACAATCTTCTAAGGCTCCAGATGGGCGTGGCAAAAGAGCTTGGTTATAGCTTGTCACAGTTGGCGGAAAATATGACGCTTGAAGAGCTGATGATGTGGTCAGCCTTTTTTGCGATACAGCATGATGAGCATGAAGCGGCGATGAAAAAGGTACGTCGTCGGTAGACTGGTTTTACTGGAGGGCTGAGCTGTGTCCGTCGTCGCCAACGTTGCCATCAATGTTGATAGCAGAGATGCGACGCAAAAACTGCGGGCAATACAAGGGCAAGCGCAGCAGACGGAGAAAGCGTTCGGTGGTTTAATCGCTGCTGTTGGCAAACTGGCGGCTGCGTTTAGCGCAATTCAAGCAGCCAAATTTGTTTTCGCAAAAACCGCTGAGCTTGAAAGCCAGACGCGAAGTCTGCAAGTTTTAACTGGAAGTGCTCAAAAGGCTACTCAGATTATTCGTGAGCTTCAGCAAATTGGTGCGGTTACACCGTTCACTAGCACAGAACTGATTGATTCAGCCAAGCGATTGCAAGCCTTTGGTGTATCGACTGAAAAGGTTGTTGAGACGACCAAGCGCCTTGCTGATGTTTCTGGTGCAACTGGTGCTGAGCTTCAAGGGTTGGTTACTGCCTACGGTCAAGTTCAGGCGAAAGGCAGATTGCAAGGCGAAGAGCTACTGCAGTTTCAAGAGCGTGGCGTTGCTCTTCAGCAAGTGCTGCGAGAGGAATATAAGCTAAGCGGCGAGGAGTTCCAAGACGCATTAAGCAAGGGGCGGATTAGTGCCGAGGCAGTTGAATTTGCACTGCAAAAATTAACCGATGCTGGCGGTAAATATGCAAATGGCGCCGTTGCCCAAAGTGACACGCTTGCGGGTCGTCTCAGTACTCTTCAAGATGCAGTACAAAATCTGGCATCACGGCTGGGCACGATCCTTGCGCCAGCGATGCAAAGTATTTTGGGACTTGCGATTGATATTGCCAATCAGATAAATAGCGTGTTTGAAACGATATTGCTGCAGCGCCAGTTAGGTGCAAACCTTGCGCCAGCAATGCGCGACAAGCTATTTAAGCAAGCAGGGCAAGAGGCCGAACAAATTGCAAGAATGCGTGCGGGAAGTAATGGGGGTCAATTTGGTCGTAGAGGTCAGATGATTGACCAAGCAACATTTAATCAGCTACGGGAAGAGCGTTTCCGCGACCTAATGCGGACATATGGTTATCAGCAAGGCGTCTTAACTCCACCTACCGCCGCGCCACCAGCAGCTAGAGCAGCTCTACCGGGCTTAATGGAAGCCACTGGTAAAAGCAAAAAGAAAGGTAAATCTGATGCTGAACGCGAAGCCGAACGTTTAGCTAAAGAACTTCAGCGATCACTTGAATTAGGCGATCAACTTGGCACTCAATTTAGCCGTCAAGCTGTTTTGTTGTTTGAATCGTCTGAGCTTGAACGTAAGCGCCTGCAAATTCAATTCAATTTTGAAGATCGTGCTAAACAGATCTCTGAGCTTAAAAACGCCGAACAACAAACAAATCTCAATCAGCTAAACACAGAAATCCAGCGCCTTGAATTGATTGATCTTCAAACTGAAGCCCTTAAGAAGCAAGCCGAAGAAGCTGACAAGCTGTTTAAAAAGGCAGTAGAAGGAACTCAATTTGGCGTAGCGGGTGAAGGGACTGTTGCAGGCGGATTGTCGGACAAAATCGCGCAGCTAAAAGAAGAACTCAATCCAATCAAGCTTCAAACGGATGCCATCGTGAACGGAGCAACAGCAATTAGCTCTGCTTTTAGTACTGCATTTGGCGAAGTAATTACAGGCGCAAAATCAACTCAAGAAGCACTGGCAGACGCCTTTAAGAAGATTGGAGATGCCTTTATCAGCATGGCAGTTGAGATTATTGCCAAACAAATGATGCTGATTATTTTGCAAACAATTTTGAACGCACTAGGCGGCGGTACTCTTGGCAAAGCCGGTAAGAATTTAACCGGAACCGGTGCCCTTAAAACTCCAATACCGGGATTGGCTGTAGGTGGTCGTGCTAACGGTGGTCCAGCTCAAATGGGCACTCCTTACCTAGTAGGCGAACGCGGTCCCGAGCTGTTCGTTCCTGGCACCAGTGGCGGCGTCCTGTCAAACAGCGATCTCCGCTCCGCAATGGGTGCTGCACCGGGTAGCTCCGGCGGTTCCCCCGTGCTTAACATGAGCTTTGAATCCACCAACATCGGCGGTGTGGAGTACGTCAGCCGCGATCAACTGGAGCAGGCAATGGCAGCCACCCGCCGTCAAGCTGCCAATGATGGTGCCAAACGCGGTATGTCCATGACCTTGGATCGCCTGCAGCAATCCCCACAAACCCGTAGGAGGGTTGGCATCTAATGGCTACGTTCCCATCACTAAAGCCAACCTCCCGCAGCTTTAAGCCCGGCGACTTTCCCTCCAAAACGTATCGGTCTCTTTCGGGTGCCATCGTCAAACGCAGCTTCGGCAACCGTGCCACCGGCTACGAACTGGAACTGGAATTTGCAAATATCAGCAGTAGTGTTCTGGATCAAATCTTGGATCACTACCTAGGACAAAAAGGTACGCTGACAAGTTTCGCGCTACCTACATCACTTTTTTCTGGATATAGCACTGCAGTAGGCAATGCTATCCGCATACCGTCTGGTATTGAATGGTTTTACGCTGCCGCACCAGATGTACAAAGCGTCATCAAGGGGCTTAGTACAGTACGCATCCGCTTTATTGGAGAGCTTGCATAATGGCTGCTGTAATTCGAGTCGCCCAATTTTTCTTTCTAGTAGACAAAAACGACAACCGTTACGCATTTCAAAACTATTTTGTAAACAGCAACAAAAAGATCGGCCGCAGGTCGTACACGTTTGCGCCCTTTCGTGCTGAAGGCACTGTCTCGAACTTAACCGGAGACAACGCCTTGTTACAGGTGCTTTTTCCGGCGGAAGATTTTTCAATCGCACTAGCCGAACAGGCAGACGGCAACCGGCTTACGCGCTTAACGCTGACGACACAGTGGCTAAATGCGAATGAAGAGGTAGTGCGTTCCTACGAAGAGCGCTATGTAGGCATTGGAGCCGGTATCTCAGATACCACGCTGGAACTACGCTTCCGCTCAGCTATGGACAGCGTTGGCGCCAGATTTCCCGGTCAAACCATGACCCGTCGCAATGTTGGCCCACTGCCGACTAGCTCGCAAATTTCGCTCCAGTGATTGACACCAACGAGTTCATCGGATTGACCCGAGCCTGGGGCGCATTACCCGGAGACGGAAGCGGTCAGATCGACTGTTGCGCCCTTGCCGCCGAAATGCACAAGCGGCTTGGCTACTGGGATTACGGACCAGAACTGCGTCAAATTTTTGCCGAGTATGACGATGACACTCTGCCGCCCAAGTTCATCGCCAAGTGGCTGCTAAAAAACGGGACTCGCCTCCAAGAGCCAGAGCCTCATGCTGTGGTGCTGTTACCTAGTCCGGGGGTTGGCGCACTCGGTACAGTATTGGAAGATAACACTGTTCTGTTTATCGGTCCAGGCGGTAAGGTCATCCGCGCCGCACTACCGACAGACGACGGCTGGTACTTCAGGCTGAACAAATGACCCGCAAGCTACTGCCGTATGAGCACCAACTGATTGATGCACTGGGCATCACCAAGGAAGAGTATTTAGATTTTGTCGCCAAAACACCTGTTTACGAAGACCCCAAAGAGGGAACAATCGTTGATATACGAAATGCGGAAACAGTAGCGATTGTACTAGCTGTTGTTGGAATACTCGCTCAAATTGCAAGTTTTCTACTGACGCCGCGCCCAGAACTTCCTGATACAAAAGGCGCAGCTCGCAGTCGTGATCAGCGGTTCGCACCACGTTTCGGCTTTAACGGCGTACAAGAACTTGCAAACTACGGCGATCCTATCCCGCTGGTTTATACAAACATCGCCGACAATAGCCAAGGTGGCGTGCGCGTTAATACCGCTCTTCTTTGGAGCGCAGTGCTTAGTTTTGGCGGCAACCAGTTTATGCAGCTCATGCTGGCGATTGGTGCTGGACGCATTGAACAAATCGACATTGAACGCACAGCACTAGGACAACTGCCGCTGCGTGATTTTGTAGAAAGCAACATCTGGGCGTATTGGTCGCCTAACGGCAATACACACTACAACCAGCTTGCTAATGGCAACGACTTCAAGGATCCAACCCGCTCTGGATCTGTCAAGCGTCCAACTGCCCGTCTAAACACACTCGCTGGAACCACTGACGAGTTTGGTTTTAGTCAAGCCTATGCACCAACGACAAGCGTAGCCTGTGGTGTTACTGCTGTAATTCCAATCAATGTAGACACGCTACGCCTCAACCAAAACGGTAGGAGAAGGCAAAATAGCGTGGATACAAATCTATCTGGAGCCGGTAATTTTTGGCGTAGTGACGGTTCGCGTCCATTGGTGCCGGTTGGAACTGAATTTACCCTCAAAATTCCACGCGCTCGTGGAGAATCAGACTTGCCTGGCGACCAAGAAACAGCTAAGGCTCGACGCGGGGAGGCGTCTGCCATCTTTTCGGGAGCACGTTTTAAGATTGGCTCAGTAATTCTTCGAGTCGTAAGTATTTCTGGGTCCGAGATAGACGACGCTCCAATGTTTGCGGTATTGCAATGCGAGCGAAAAGGTAAATTTCCTAGTATCCGCTATGACGTGCGCCACTGGTTAGATGTATCCGCAAGTATAAGCAATCAACAAGCAGAAATAAATAACAACAATGCTGAAATAGTCGCTCTCAACAGCGATAAGAGAATTCTTGAATCTGTCGCCACGTCAAATGCTTACGTTTTTGGGTATATCTATCAAGGCAATTTTAGTGATGTTATCAATAGGTATGAGCGTTTTCAGCAAGGTAGTACCTTTGGTAAAGGTGACGCAAAACGCGCAATTAGCTATATTGACGAGCGCGTCGCAACACTTGAAAATCAGAACAGTGCGCTAGCGGATAAAATTAACCGCGTCCAAACATTAGGCGTGTACGAGCGTCAGGCTTTTTACTTGAAAGCCATGGCTCATATTGAAGAAGCAAACTATGCGTCTACAACATCGTGCCACGCGCTAGATATAGCACTAAAAATCAAGGCTTTTCGACGCCTTAGCGGAAGGTCCGAAGTGTATGGAGCGGATCAAATTGAGTACGACTATCGCAGTTCGCAGAATGGCTATCAACCCCGAACAGTAATGTTCCGCCTGTACTGGCGTTTTGCTGGTGCTTCAAACTATACCGACACTCCATACATATTTTGCGTGCGCGGAACAAATGAGCAGGATATTTTTACTTACCTAAAGCTGATCCATGCTAATGCGGCGTTTACTCGCCCGGAGGAAGCACGCTTTTGGGAAATCAAACTTGAACCTGTCCTAGAGCCCAAATCCGAACCAGGCGTCACTCGTTACTGCTACTTAAACCCCAACGGCACTGTCCGCCGCGTCAATGCAGGCGACAAAGAAGTTTTTATTCAATTCAACGGCAACATTTATAATTTTACCGATAAACTGCCCATCAATAAAACAGCTGATGACATCAAAGAGTGGGATCTGTTTAACTACGATGTAACTTCCCAAAGCCAATTCTCTTTTGAGCAAGGGCCTGAAATAACAATTACAGCAGTGAATGAGCAGTTGCTGCAGAGCTGGACCACCTATGGCCCATCCTTGTATAACGGTATTAGCACCTTAGGTCTCCACGTTTTTGCTTCTAAAACCACCGAGAGTCTTCGCAGCGTTAGCGCCTGGGTGACTAAAGGCAAAGAAGTTCGGCGGTTGTCGCTGAACCCAGATTCATACAACAGCACTTCTGAGATCAGTGCTTTAGTTAATAGCCGTCCTGATGGATCCTCCAGTTATGCGTCCGACATTTTCTTAGATACTGTTTTGGATCCCGAAAACGGCATCGGTCAGTACGCCGATATTCATTCTGTAGATGTGCCGCAGTTAGCCACGACAAAACGGTTTTGTCGTAAGAACAAGCTGTATATGGACGGCGTTATTGCCGACCAACGTAGCTGGCGCGAGTTCTGGGCGCAAACCGCACCGTTCAGTTTGCTGGAGTTTGCCAAGATTGGTGGCTGTGACACGCTTGTGCCTGGCGTCCCCTATGACAGATCTACTGGCGCTATAGATCCGATGCTTGCAATTAGTGCCTTATTTACATCGGGGAATATCCTTGAAGACTCATACAAAGAAGAATTTATTGATTACGGCGCCAGTGTTCAAGACACTATCGTTACCGCTGTTTTTCGTGACACAACCAAGAACGATATTTTCCCGATCAATTCCAGCGTGGAAGTGCGGCTGAAAGACACAGATGCCGATGAAGCCATACTGGAAACCCTTGATGTATCGCAGTTTGTAACACGGCGAGAACAGGCAATTTTGCTAGCCAAATTTTTGTGTCTCAGTAAAAGGTATATTCGTCGTGCCATTGAATTTAGAACATTCCCCACAGACAGCCCTGTATTCCCTGGCGCTTACATTTATGTGGAAATAGGCATGAATCAGTGGAACAATATCTACAGCGGGCGGATCGAAGCTGGCGGAGCCCTTAATGCACCGCTCCCCAAACAGGTGCCGAATGGTACTTATACAGTCTTTGTGTATCGCGGCGGTCAAGGTACTAAGCAGTTCAGTAACGTCACTGTTTCTGGTGGTGTTGCTCCGGCCTTGAAAAGCTACGAAGATGCCCTGTTTGTACTGGGGCGGTCGGTCAAAAACAAACGTGTCTTTCGCGTTACTGAAGTCAGCATGGACGAAGAGGGCGAGACCACCATCAAGGCTGTGGAACACCCCACTGATTCGGACGGACGCTCCCTGATCGCTAAGCGTTTGATTGGATCTGACGAGTTTTACGTCGATGGACGACTCGGCTAGACTTTTGCTAAACGCTTACAGGCTGTGATATGGGTTTCTACACCGGACGCACAGGCGCTCTTTATTTAAGAAGCTCGGATACCAGTGGCGGCGTAACACCACTGGCCCAAGACAAGGCATTGAAGTTGCGCGATTGGTCGCTTGAAACCAACCTTGAGTTGCTGGAAATCACGACCGTTGATACCGCCGTTAAGAGCTATACCCCCGGCGCTGTTAGCGCCACCGGCAGCGCCACTGTTTTGTACTACAGACGTGAAGGCACCACTTCAACCGAGCCCGGTGTGCAGTTTGATCAGTTTTTGAACAAAGTAATGAAAACCAGTACGGCTGGCGTAACGGAAGATGATCGAGTTACGATTGTGCTGCGTGCTGGCACACAACCCGGATCTGGAGTCGATATTAAAGATGATATTGCTTTCAACGCTTACCTTACAAACGCATCAATTTCCGTAAGCACTGGAGAGCTTACATCCGTGTCGCTGCAGTTCACTGTTGATGGTCCGTTCAGGGAATTGATTGACGCATGACGTATTTTTTAGGGCATTACGGCAAAGTCAAGCTGAAGCGCAAAAGCACACTGGCGTTTCGCACTGAGGTGTCGCCCGCAGATGTCAATACGACGCTTAATCGTTTTAGTTTTGACGGTTCGATTGAAAACCTGCTAACTGGCGATCAGCTTCGCATCGTCACTGACGACCCACGGGGACTGGATTTCCTTCCTACGTCCACATGGCCTGATGGGGGTGGTGCAACATTGAATGAAGTAGTTGCCTATTCAAATATCAACGAGATTGGCGGCATCCGGTTGTTCGAGTATTTTTCAGAAGCTGTCAATAACGACCGCACAAGGGAGTACCCGCTTGAGTCTTTTGCTGGCAACCCAATCCCAGTAGACGTAAGTGTTTATGGCAGCGTGGAGCGTGTACTGGGTGATGTAGCTGGCTTCACTTTTAACACTGATCGTGAGGCGTTGGACACAACAACGATGTCCGACCGTTTCAAAAGAATGTACTCTGCCGGACTAATTAGTGGTTCCGGTTCTATTGACTGTCTCTTTAATACCCAAAACAGCGGACTGACAGAAAATTCTCTGCTGATGCTGCAGCTAATCAACCGCACCGAAATAGGTAGCGAGTTTAGCTGCTTTCTTCAGTTAGTTGAAAGCGATAACTATCCCGGCACACAAGATGTGTATTACGAGTTTGACGCGATGGTAACTCGCACTGGCGTGGAGGTACAACCAGATCAAGTCATCAACTGCGCGATTGACTTTGTTACCACTGGCGAAATTAGACTGCTGATCGGTGAACCGTCCGGCTACGTCCTTAAGGAAGACGACGACCGTATACAGTTGAATCAGAGCCTTGACTTCCTGCTAACGGAACTGACGGACTAAACTGCTAGAAGACTCGCCGTTCCTGGAGCTGACGTGTGGCTGACCAGCGGATAACCCAGCTAAACCAGCTTGCCGAGGCCGACGTAGCGGCTATCGACGTTTTGCCGATTGTAGATATTTCGGCAAGCGAGACCAAGAAGGTCACGGCCAAAGACCTGTTTGAAGCTGGCGCCACACTTGCTGATAACAGCAGCATCGACCTCGCCAAGCTCAATCAAAGTAGTACAACAAAGATTGGCACTACAGCGTTAGCCGACGATGCCGTAACAGCAGCAAAGCTGGCAGACGACAGCAGCATTGTTTACGACTCCACTGAACCTGTAGCCGATAATTTTGAAGGCCGTGGCTACGTCAACAGCACCAGCAAAAATCTCCAAGTTTGGGACGGTAGCGCATTTCAGCAAGTTGTAGCGCCTACCGCTGGTATTGAAGACGGCGCTGTAACGACCAACAAAATCGCTGACAACGCAGTTACCACAGTAAAAGTTGATGCTGCTGGTCTTGGTACTGCGGCGATAGCAGACGACGCTATTACTTCAACAAAAATTCTTGATGGCACCATTGCGTCTTCTAACTTTGCCCCTGGAGCAGTAGATACTACTGCTATTGCTGACGATGCTGTTATCACTGCAAAAATTGCAGATGGCAACGTCACAACCGACAGCCTCGCTGACGATGCTGTCACTGGCGCAAAGCTTGCTGACGATTCCGCGACTGTCGTTGACACAACTAATCCGTCTGGATCTGGCGATTTTGTTGGTCAGCAGTGGATCAATGCAAACACGGGGCTCACTCAAATCTGGGATGGTACGGAATGGATTGATTCAAAAGCAGTTCAGACGATAACTTTTACAGACTCCACTCCAATTACATTTGCCGTTGCTTACCCCACTTCTACCAGTGCGGAAGTAACTACCACGCTTGATACGCAGGCTGCTGCGTCTGTATTTGCCGGTCCCATTTCTGGTGTTGATGCAGAGCCCAGCTTCCGTGCATTAGAGCCAACTGACCTTCCCATTGCCGAGGTCGGCACAGTTGGCGTTGTACAGCCTGGCACTGGACTTAATATTGACGGTGCTGGCACACTCAATCACCTTAACAGTGTTACCGCTGGCACCTATACAAAGGTAACTGTTGACGCGCAAGGTCACGTTACAACTGGTGATGTTATTGCTTCCGAGGACATTCCCGATCTTGATGCCAGCAAGATCACATCAGGAACTTTTGGCAGTGCTTTTCTGGCAGAAAACAGTGTTACCGCCGAACAGCTTGCTGATAATGGCATCGCTCAAGTAAGCCAAACAGCTCCTGTACCGCAATTTTCTGGTCAATGGTGGGTAAACCCCAGCGACCGATCTACCTACATCTGGGTGGGTAGTGTTGCCGCCACGCTGGAAGAAAGTAATGGTTACTGGTTAAACCTCGGTTACGGCAATCTCCAAAACGAAAACCTGCGATTTGCGGGCACTTATGACGGTTCTACAAACCTGATTGAAACAGTTACGCAGTATTCAACACAAGCAGGTTTAGATTCTGGAGACGCATTAAATGCTCCGGCTGAATCTAATAACGGGCTTTATTACATCGTTACTACGGCGGGTACGGGAAGCGGTTTTGCCCCTGTAGGCAGTTTGGCTGCTGGAGATTGGATTGTTTCTTTGGGGCAAGGCTCCAACTGGGAACTGCTTGACTTCGCTTCTGTAGTGGCTGGCGTGTCGGATGATGACGTTCTCGTTAATGGAGCGGCGCTTTCCCCTTCAGCTCCCTCTATTGCCACGCAAGAGGATTACAACGAGAACGTATGGGGAAGAGTTCAGGTAGCAACATCTTCGGCGTATGGGATTGTTAGAGGATCAACTGAAGTGGTTGTAGCAAGCGGCACTGGCATTATGAGCATTGGAATTATTGACGATGGCACCTATTGATCATGCAGCGCACGCAAAGCTTAATCTATAGCGGCCCTGAAGTGCCTATTGGTGGAAATCCGGGCGAGGTACTTGTAAAAATACAAGGCAGTAATTACTACACTGCTTGGCGCGATTTGTCTTTTGTATTAGACCAATATGACGTAACGCTAGACGACGGCGAGTACTAAGTCGCTACACTGAAGCCAT
>Ga0208160_1000213_pt1 | contig 28579 bp, 44 predicted proteins | sample CB_VirMetaG_FD_184536 | JGI IMG/M metagenome (GOLD analysis project Ga0208160, IMG submission 184536) | Freshwater to marine saline gradient viral communities from Chesapeake Bay - CB_1504_1 Viral MetaG (SPAdes) (version 4) | ecosystem: Environmental > Aquatic > Marine > Coastal | place: USA... | reverse complement strand
GGCACGTTCATGGGCGGCGAGTTCAATGGCGGCACGTTCATGGGCGGCTATTTCAGGGGCGGCACGTTCAATTTATCTCCTGCCTGTGCGCAGCGTAGCGATGGTTACATGTTTGTTGCTCACTTTGTTGAAGGTGAATTGCGTATCTGGGCTGGATGCCGAAATTTTTCGTGGAACGAAGCTATTGATCACTGGTCAGACGATCATGACCACGGTGCAGAAACTCAGCGCATCATCCACTTCCTCAAGGCACAAGCCCAAGCGGCAAAAGGCATTGATTATCCAAACATGGAGACACCAGCATGACCGATCGCAAGCCCTACGGCATCACCGAGCATGACAGCCTGCGCCGCCAGCGAGCCAATGTCTGCTACCTTGAAACCATCACGCAGTCGCAGCCATCGACAGAGGTGCGCAGGCAGGCAGATGATTACCGCGTGACATCAGGCTTTTACTGGCCCGCGTTTGCCGCCTTGGTGATTATTTTCATTGCTGCGCTTGTCGCGCTTTTGCATTTTGATCCCATCGGCAAGCTGGCCGCACATCGTTATGAGGTGCAAAATGGGATTGATTGAACTTTACAACATGGGTCTGAGTGGCCGGGAAGTCGGCAACAGGCTGGGCATATCAAAATCAGCCATCCACAGAAGGCTGACGCGCGCCAGCCGTGCCGGTCACGTTGTTTACCCGCGAAAAGCGGAAAATTACTTCTACGAAAAGATGAAGCGGTGCGGCATTGGTCGCGGATCAATCAAGGATGTGGTGAGTAATACCGATGAAGCTTTTGAAAATTGGCTGGCCAATCGCGTGATTGAAATGCAATGTGAAAGCATATCTGAATACATCCGCGAAACGCTGCTCGAAAAATACTACAATGAGGTGCATCAAAATGGATAAGCTGAGAGATATTTTGTCAAACGTCACGCATGTAAATGCAACATACATGATCTGCATATATCAGAACGGGGTTTTCACTGACATTGATGACGCCCGCGTTCACCCAGAAAGCGCATATGCTGCCTTTGTTGAAAGCCTGAAATACTGGCCCCCGGAGGACGTTTGCGTCATCAAAGTCTTGAACTCAAAGCCGCCGATCCCGCTCAACGTCACGCACCACTTTGTAAAGTGCTACAGTGAACTCTGCGAAAAACGCGGCATTGATAACTTGTTTAACAACACCGGCGAAAGCTGGCTTTAATCAGGCTCCTTCTGTGCGACCGCCTGTTTAGCGATATTTTGCATGGACGCCGTTCTGCGGCGTCTCCATTCCTCGTCGGTCAAATCCAGCGTTGCGGGCATATCGAAGCCCATGTGGGCTATTTCCTCAAGAGCAGCCCGCAGCCGTTCAATCTCATCTGCGCATCCGTCAAGGGCATACGCAGCCATCGGGTCATCAGCGGCGCGCGCGGCGGCTAATAGCCGCAAGTTGTCAATGTCAGTCATCCTGTGACCCATCCTTCAAAGTGTTTCCATTGCGTATTGTATTTCGGCCTCAACCTGTTCTTCTGGTGTGAGTGTTGGGTATTCATGCCACGCCGCGAGCCACGGCTCTGGCCCCGTCCATCCAGTTAACGGGCTGTCTGTATCTGTGTAACCACGGCGCAGGCTTTCCGCGTTGATAGCGTCAATGTATTCTTCGTCCGTCATGACCTTGGCTCCTCTGATTTGATTTCAGAAATGTGCGCTGTTTCATACTTCCCATCCGCCATCAGCGCCGCTTTATGTTCGCTACGCAAAAAGTCAGAATGCATCATGTCTCGCCATCCTTTGGATTGTTGAGCCAGTCCATCTCTAAATCGGCATCCTCGACAGCCTCACCGTGGATCACAGCCCCAAGCGGTATCTTTTCGCCCCTTGTCATTGGCCTGCCTGTGATATGCTCAAAGTACGCAGCAACTCGGTCATTAGGCGTCAAGTCAGGGTTGAAATAATCAGCCATCTTTCGGCTCCTTCCGTGCAACGGCAACCGGGCCAATATCGTCAATGAATGAACATTGGCAGTCCCTGATCTGATCGTCAATGAGATTGCCGACCTATCAGACAAAAATCAACTGATGGTCCGCGACCCCAGGCTGTTCAAACGTATCGACGCAAACGATGCTACTGCACCTCGCATTCGCTCTATCGTAAAGCAATACAACGCTGATCCCGCAACAGTTACATAGAAGGACCGTCTCAAACGCAAAAAAAGCCCCGACGCTCCAATCAAGGAACGCCGGGGCTTTGCTGTGTGGGGTGGTGGTTATCCGTCTGCGCACTCGCGCTCATATGTCGTGTTGGTTTTCCAATCCCGCCGCAGGTTCCAAGGCGCATTGGCCGCGCGCCAGTCCAGTTCTTCTTGCGTGAATCGCCTTTTCTCCTCAACGTCGCAGAATAGCACCTCAGTAGACGCCACCGGCACCTGGGGGGAGCATCCAGTCAACAGGAACATCCCGCAGGCCATCATCAGGCACGTCGTCGATCTCATCATCGCTTTCCTTATCCTTGGATATGTTGCCCACGCGGGCATTGCATCCACTCAGTTGCAGGCCCAGAGCGGCGCTTTCCGCCTTGCTGGCGTCTAGTGCTGACCATGTAAGCCACAACGCCCCAGACAGGCCCAGAAAGGCCGCTGTGGCCGCGCCTATAACGTAGGTGCGTATCACGCCACGTCCTCATCATCGGACGGCTTGAACACCAGAGGCCAGACAATCCGCACCAGCGCAATCGCAGCCGTTGCCATAATGAGATATGTTATCCAGTTTTCAGGCAGCAAAGGTGCTGCGTCTGCGGCAAGGTTAGTCATCACGCCCTCCGCCGCAGTAGCGACTGCCAGAACGCCGCCACCCTGCTTCACAGCATCAGTTTTGGGCGTCACCTCAACCTCAGGCGCAAACCGGCTTGTGACCGTGCGCACAGGAAAACGTTTGCCGCGTGATCCGGTCCAGCTTGCGGGCGTTGATCTGGCATCAATGTGGCAGAACCCCAAGACGGGATATTCGCCAATGCCTTTGAAACCGATCTTGCGCGCAGCCGCCATGAAGTCCTGCGGATCGTGGTTATCCATACGGCAATCGAAGGCGATGCCTTCAAGGTGCTTTGATCGGGTCGCGCCCTCCACGCGCTTATTGTGTTCGAGTGAACGGTAGGCGCTGTTCAATATTATGGGCTTGCCGATTTCGTCACGCAACGCTTGCAGCATATCCATTGCGCGCTCATCAACCATTAACTTGCCAGTGCCACGACATGCGATTTCATCCGGTGAGAATGAAGGCCAGCGCCAAGCACTAGCAGGCACGTCTTTCCAGTGGTTATAAAGCGTCTTTGCCATGTTCTTTTCCAGTTTTTGACTTCACTTTGTTTTATTTTTCAGAACAACGTGTTCAAACGTTACCGGCGCGAACTTTATTGCACCAAGATGCCAGTACCAGCGCGCAGACCACGCGAAACCTAGCGGGTCTGACGTGCAGTCCGCAGCCCATTCGATTGACCAATCACCAACCGGACCGGCGCGGTCATATTTGAACGGCCCGCCTTTGTCGGTGCAGGATTGACCGCTGTTATGTTCTGGCGTCAGCGGCCTTACTGTTTCGGAATATGACAGCCAAGGGCGCGGCAAACCAAGTGCATCGCCGGGGAATGAGCGATACATATTCACCTTATCGCCCGTAATCTCCACCGCCTCTGGATTGTAAACCAGCCGCGAAAACGGCGCGATGAACATCAGCAGCAGCAGCAAGCCAACCGCAAACGTCCATTTGTTCTCTATGCCGTGCGCTATGCGCCTGCCCATGCTCGCACCTTTGCCGTTACGGTTTCCCAAGCGGTTATCCCGCCCGCGATTGCCACCAATAAAAAAACGATCCATTTAGAAAACCGCCCAAAATATTGCAGCCCCCGGTACGAGTCCGCCATCGACTTCAATGCGGCTATGTCCGAGGGGGTGAAGTCCGGATCCGCCTGCGCCTTTTCCAGCATCCGTCGTAGTGCCGCAGCCTCGCCATCTGTCCAAATTGTCATTCATTCGCCGCCTCTGCTGCGTTGTCATTGTGCGCTACTGCATTCACGCGGTTCATGACCTTATGGCCTTCTATGTTTGAATGCTTATCGCATCCCCTCAAGTCTGTTTAGGACATAGCGCGCCCGCGCCACTTCGGTTTCCCAAGCAGATTTAATATGGTCATCCTGCCAGAAAAACAGCGCGTTGACTACCTTGCCGATATTTGCCCAGACACGGCTGTCTCGCCCGTCCAGATATGCCCGCGCCGAAAGCGTTTGTGCAGACGATCCGTTAAAGAAAAGCGCGTTTAAAGTTCGAGAAAACAGGCTGACCAGATCAGTCACTACTCGATAGGGTAGATATAAAACGCGGTTCATGCAAAATCTTTCGTGTTGAGCAGCTTGGTTGCTGATAGGGCATAGCCCACCACGCCGTTTCCGTCTGTGTCAGATGTGGAGATAGTTCCATCATCCAACAGATAATACGTTGTCCCAAACGTCAGCCCCGTCTGGTTTGTGTTCACGTCAGTTGTTAATGAAACTTCAACCGTAGCCGCGTCGGCAACCGTTGCCTCTGCAAAGCCGATGAAATTCGCCACATTACCTGCATCTGTCGCCGCAACAGTGCGCGCCGCCGTTAGGCTGACAGCATCACCCGCCGTGATCGCTCCGGACGCTGTGAACTGGCCTGTCGTGACAATGGCTTGTGTCAGGAATGTTGTGTCAATCAAGCCGGACCCATCAGCCTGCACTAAGCTGTTCTCCGCACCAGCCCCGCCAGTGGCGTCTTTGCTGATCATGGTATAGGCGGCAAGCCCGCTGTCGTTGAGCGCAGGAATGGCGTTTTCTGAGCCTGCACCGCCCACCTCACGCACGGTCGGGTCAATCCGCACGGCAATCGTTGTGGCTGTTGTGGCAATGCCAATGCGTCTATGCGCGGTTGCTGATGGCGTTTGCGTCAATGCCCCGGCGGCATCCAGATAAACAAACTCATCCGGCGTCCATGCCCAAGTGCCAACAGTCAGATTGCCTTTATTCACCACAGGAACATTGTCACCGATCCCGCCCGCCAATTCTGCAATGCCCGCCACTTCGTCAATCGTTGCCAGCGTTACCAGCGCACCATCAAACGTGACTGCTTCACCAATCGCAGCCGCAGCAGTTAGCGTGATTGAAACCCGGCCCGGATCAGCACCTAGTTCAATGGTCCAACCGTCTGACGTTTCCCCGCCGGAGACCGCCTCGATGTAATACGTCCCCGCGTCGGCCCAGAACTGCGCCAAGCCGTCCGCTTCGGAGGTGAAAGGGTTGGCCAGAGGGACCAAGCCCTCCTCGTCGCTATAGAGCGTAGCCAGAGCGCCGCCCGCATCGTCAACGCGGACCGTGACGGACGCGCCGCTGATTGCGTTCCCAAACTGGTCTTGGATCGTCGCGTTGAATACCGTGGCCATTTTACGCGCTCCATGTGTTCTTGGTGACAAGTATTTCGGTCGCGCTCAAGGCTCGTCCGACCTTACCAAACCCAGTCACTCCAGTTTGCAGTGCGCCCGCGTTGGTGATGTAGTAATCGTTATTGAACGTCAGCCCTGTTTGGTTTGCATTAACATCACCAAGCAAAGCCACTTCGACGGTTTCAGTATCCGCAACACTGGCTTGGGCAAAGCCGATGAAGTTGGCTGCGTTCGTTGTAGCCGTTCCCGGAGACAATGCGATTAGAGGCACTTCGTCATCAATCGTCGTTCCGTTTGCGAAGAATATCAGCCGCTCGGACGCGCCTAGCATTGCCAGTTGATTAGCCCCATCGGCATTGCTGGAGCTCCCCCCATCAGATGCTCCGACCACTGTCGTTCCAGCAGTGACAACATCCGCTGGAATTGTGAGCGGCGTAAACGCAACCGGATCACCAGCATCCGCTGTTGAACCAGCCAGCCACCAAACGTCGTTTACATCATCATACCAGCACTGCTGAATTCGAGTTAATTCTCCAGCAGTTCCAGCAACGGCAAATGCATTGTCTAAAACAGAAACAGCACCAGACGCAATTTGACCAAGTATTGCTCGGCCTACGCTCCCCGGACTTGTTGTAACCATAAATTTCTCTGACGTTTGGTCAATCGTCACAGAGTTTCTAGTGCTATCTAAATTCACCAATTGCACAACGGTTGATGCCGCAGTAATTGACGTTCCGTTTGATGTGACCATTCTCCCAACAACTCTATTTGTCGCGTCTTCCGAATACACGACAAGATATTTTCCCTCGGTCGTCGCGTATTGAGCGCAAGGCGCCTTGCCTTCGCTTGCATCGATGTCAAAATCTGTACCGAAGGTAATTGCTGATCCATTATAGCTGAATGGGTATGCTCGAATGCCGGTATCAGAACAAGCTGCAAAGCCTGTACCGTCTGACGGATGCATCGCAACGCAAACGTCTGAAGATGCGTCTGTGCCTGTCCGCATAGTGACAACAGAGCCAACAATTGCAGCCGTTAAACTTCCGGTGTCTTGAATGGCCACTGCGGAAACTGTCGTCGTGTCGCGCGAGAAAACACAAATCCAATCATCGCTTAGAGCGTCCCACGCCAGACTTACGCCGCGAACAAAGGTCGTTCCGCCGGTGTCGTAAAGGGTTGTCGCCGTGCCGAATGTCCAAGTGTCAGTCTCTGCCGAATATGTCCCGATCATAGCGATGAGAGACAACGTTCCAGGCCCCGCTGAATTTGCACTTGTGCAGACGAGGCAGAAAGTGCCACTAGTCTCACTGTAAGCGATGCTCTGATCGTTTTGCTGCGTAAGCCCGAAATCGGTTGCCGGGTCATACTCACTGCTAATTTCAATGGTTGATGCCGCTTGTCCAACGGCCTCCACAACGCCGCCGGTTACTGCCGAAAGCGCCACCGCATTACCCGCTGTCAACGCCCCAGACGCCGTAAACTGTCGGGATGTATCCACGACCGCCCCGAGGAACGAGATGTCAATCTCGCCGCCCGCGTCCGCCTGAACCAACAGGTTTTCCGCGCCAGCCCCGCCCGTTGCCGCCTTTTCAATCATCGTGTAATCAAGCAGGCCCGCGTCGTCCAAGGCTGGGATGGCGTTCTCCGATCCCGCCCCGCCCGTCTCGACGACGACTGGCCCCGCCGATAGGGCGATCACGGTGGCTGTCGTGGCAATGCCGATCCGGCGGTGCGTGCCTGTTGGTGGCGTCTGAGTAAGAGCGCCCGCGTTGGTTATGTACACGTATTCATCCGGCGTCCACGCCCACGTCCCGAGCGTAAAGTTGCCCGTCGATTGGACGTTGAGCGTGTCAGTCGCTACGCCTGCCGCCTGTGCCAATCCGAGGTATTCCGCCGCCGTGGCCTCGGAGACCAGAGCGCCGTCCATCGACACCGCCTCGCCAGCCGCGACAGTCGCCGTCAACTCAATAGGGATACCCGCAGCCGCTCCACTGAGGACCACATACCAGCCATCGGTTGTCTGGCCGCCGCTTTCAGCTTCAATGTAGTAAGTGCCAGACGCCGCCCAGAACTGCGCAAAGCCATCGCTTGTGGCATTGAATGGATTGGCCAGAGGCGTCTCCGCGCTGTCTGAAAAGATCGTGGAAACCGCACCTGATGGCCCGCCATCACGAATAGTCAATTGCGCAGATGCAATGGCGTTGCCGTCCTGATCTTGCACTGTCGATTGCCAAGGAAAAACGGCCATTATGGGTCTCCGATCCGTGTGTCTTGAATTTCAAATGCGCCGCTCAATACCGTTGCAGGATCAGACGCCACATTCACCACGCGCGTTTCGTGATAATATACACCAGCAGCCAGCCCAGTGTCGGCACTTGCAAACGGCACCTTGATTTGCGAACTGGTCTGCAATGACAGCCCGCCGCCGGTCAACGTCTTTGTCACCAATATCGAAACAGCCTCAACATCCGTTGCCACTATAAACGTGATTTCAGACGCCGTGCTGATGTCCACTGCCAGCCCGTTTTCATCAACCACGTCGATGTAAATATCTTTGGCGTCATGTTGTGGGATGCAAATTTCAGCCGTTGCTATGCAGGTCATACAAACACCCGATTATAAATTGCGGTAACGGTCACGCTGCGCATTTCAACAGCTTGGATGCGAACGCTTTGCGGGCGAAAGCCAATGTTCAAACAGAACCCGATGCCAAAATTAACGGCCATTTGCAGCCCTTTCTTTTTCCAGTTTGTCGCGCAAAACTTCGATCCTGCTGACGCGCAGCTTTAGCGTTCCAATTCGGTCGCGTGCGCCTCGCAGCTTTTCTTTCAAAACACTGACGTTTTCATTGCGCCGGATGTTCAAAAGCTGCGCTTCAAGTTCACGCACGCGCTGCTTCAACTCAACATACTTTGCAGAAGAATAAGCAGCCCGGAAATCAGAAGCGCGGCGCTGATCCAGTTCTTTTTGCAATGCGCCAATCTCCACGCGCAACCGGTTGTTGTCATCAATCAAACTCATGTCTGCTCGCCCCCGTTTGGGTTGATCATAACAACGCATCCCACGTTGCTATCAGATGTGAACCGAATGCCGTTCACCGCACTGGATGACCCGGCCATCGTCAGACTGAAAGAATTGACGCGCGGCAAGGTTACGCTTTCCAAAGAAGCGCCCGTGACAGCACCCGTTGCAAAATCATAGTAACCGGTAATTGAGACATTCTGAGCCGCGCCGGTTGAGACCATATTAACCGCAGTCAGGTGCGATGTTCCGTTGTCTGTTGATCCGGCGATGCTGATATTGAACGGCCCAGCACCGCCGCCCGTGTCGTATCCATAAATTGTAAACCACACCCCGCCAAACGCGCCAAGGTCATTAAAGTCAGCAGGTGATGCGCCGAATGCACCAACGTCTGATTTGGTTTTGATCTGTGGCGCACCGCTTGAACCTTCTGCAATGGCGATAGGATTATCACGCAGGCGCGTGAATAGCGTGTCTGTTGTAGGGCTGTCCGCATCAATTTCGTTGTTTGCAATACTGGTGTATGTTGTCACTGAATAACGCCCCTACTGTCGTCCGTCGTGCCTGTTGGAGCAACGTATAGCAAATAATCTGGGTTGGAACCACTGTAATTAGCTGCGCCCGCTGGCTGAATGAAAAACAAGAACCCGGCTGGCGTAATGTCCTCGGCCTTATAGCGCACGCTTTCGCCTGTCATGTATTCCTCAGCCTCAATAATCAACCAGCGCCGAGTTGTATCGCGCATCCCGTTTGCATCAACGATGTCAGCATGATCAAGCTGGCAAACATCGCCAACCCACAAATCCCGATCCTTGGCGTCCATTGCAAACACAACTTCGGTTGGCACCTCCTTGCGCAGATTGGATTGCCGCCCCGCGCTTGACTTGGCAACAGCTTCATCCTGTATCCACCGGGAATATATCTCACGGATTGAGCGCCGCCCGTATTTGTTTGGCCCTTCAACATCCACGTTGGCTTTGACGTAGGTGAACCGATAGTTTGACTTGTCCGTCAACTGCTTGGTGGTGTCGCGCTGGCTATAGTGCAGCCAGTATTGCGAGATGTATTCATTCGGCCTCTCCTTGAGATTGAACGAACCTTCAATGATATGAAACTCATCGCTGTATGTGCTGATCGTTGTGTTCGCAGCATCAATGCCCAGCGCACCACGCAACTGAATAGATTGCTCACGCTCATTGAAAAACAGATAAACGCCCGCGCTTTCGCACACCTCGCCAAGCAGCCGCTTTACAGCCGCCGGTTCTGTCAGGATCGTGCTTAACGCATAGCCGTTGAAGTATTCGTTGGCTGTCCAGTTGTCGAAATCAATCATCTGGTAATCAATGTCAGCAGCCGCGCACAGCTTCCAAAGAGTTTCTTCAACGCTTGCGCTTTCAAACACCTCGCAAGCCTGCACACCGTCCTCGATGCCGTGCTCTGCGGCCTCGGTGTTGCCTGACCCGCGCGTCAGCCCGGTGAACAAAATACCGTCCCCAGTGGCGTTGTCTGTCAAACCTTCGTATTCAATCAACTCGTTGTTGATCTTGATAATGCCGCTCAACTCGTAATCTGCGCGCGTGGCCCCGATAGCGTCAACCACCGTTGCCGTTGTTGTGAGCGCGCCACGCAACTGCCCAGGCGATGCCACCGGCAACTGCGCCTTGTCGATATTGGACAGGCTCAAAACATCCCGGCACTGAATGCGCACGTTGGTGTCACCCTGAAATGAGATGTCATTCACCACATATTCGCGGCGTTTCATCACAGATAATGCCTGCCCCGCATAGCCGTCATATAGCACCACGCGCGCATGCAGCTTGCCGAACTTCTGCCGGGTCAGGAACTTGCGCCAGAACGTCGAGCGCGTCAGCGGGTCATAGGTGCGATCTGCAAGGTACGGATCAACGCCGCGATCTGTGTGGGGCGGGTCTTCTAAATCAATCGTCATCGTGGCTGTCTTGCCAAGCGGCTCATAGTTCTTGCTTGTGCCTGCCAGATTGATCTTGCTGCCGACAGTGGAAATTGACCGCACGAAAGGCAGAATATACAGGCTGTCAGATGGCCGCTGATCCTGCTTGCGCGAAAAATACAGTTCTGTTTTGTAATCCAGCGCGTTCATGTCAGGCAGGCTGAAGCCCGTCTGGGCAAACCGCGCTTCAATGATGCGCCCATTGAAGCTGTTGTTTGTCGTGCCAAACGTGCCAAATCCATTCAACCGGCCAATCGCGCCGGGATCGGATCCACTCCATCCGCCAGAAGGCCAGCTAGACGCCGTGTCATCGCCGCTGAACGCATATTCGTTCTCAACCGGATCATACCCCCAGACGCGCAGTTGACGCGCCCCGTGGTCAATAAAAACGTAAATGAAAAGCGTCTTGCCTGCCACGTTGGCAATGGGCGTGCGGACCTGCACCGTCTGGCTGGTTGGTGATGCCCCACCAAAGCCCGCGCGCACCTCAAACCATGTGTCACTGTGGCACCCGACAAACACGCCGTTGGCATCGCTGCCTTGCTCCCAGACAATCCCGTCAGGTGTCAACGGAAACGACACTTTGAACACGCCGAACACGTTTGCTGTTCTGGTCAAATCATCGCTGGCAATAACGCCGCCTTGCGGGCGCGAGAAATCATAGGCAATACCCGCATCCGGGCGTGACCGATAGTTGTCAGGATCGTTGCACGTCGAGCGCGTGTTAAAGCACTTGGCGTTTCCTGTCTCTGTTGCTGTGCATGGCGATGTGCCTGCCACGTTTGTGCATCGCGGCAAGACCAGCTTGACGATTTGGATTGGTTCACGGCCAACTGTTGTTTCACTCATAGCCAAACGCCTTTCCACCGAAGCCAAATGCCCGGTGATTTGTCACGCCGTTATTGATTGGCGGCTGGCTTGGTGGCCCGAGCGTCCATGCAAAATCCACGCCATAACCATCATCATCACTTGGACGCCATGCCAAGAAATATGGTTCTGTTTCTACACCCATGATCAGATCAGGCAGGTTTGCATCACACCAATCGGCTGTCAGATAATTCCAAGCATAGCTTGCATCGGTCACGTTGCGCACTTTTGTGCGGCCAAGAAACTGCCCGCCCTCACTAAGATTGCCACGCACCACTGTCTGCCGGTTGGTGCGGCTTGGCGCATATCCAGCATAGAAAGGCCGCTGCATTTGTAGCGCCTCACCAAATTTCACCACCCCAATTTCAGGCGACCCGCCACTGATGTTGATACGAAACTCAGACGCCGTGCGCTTGTTGAAGATCATAAAAATCGGGCTGTTGTTTGTAATGGTTGACGCTGGCGTCATGTCTGTCCAGATGCCGCCGATCAGGGCTTGCGCACGCACCTGCATGCCTGTGCCAAGCGTGTGTGCACCAATGCAGCAATAATCAACGGTCACGTTTGATCCTGCGTCTAACTGCCAAACACCGCCAATCCCGCTTGATGGCTTCCACCGCTCATAGGTCAGAGAATTGTTTGGCCCGTCTGTAAAGAACCCGGTCGCCGGTGTGGATGCTGATGCCGTGCCTGTTATCCAGTTGTTGGAATGCGCGATGCGCGCGTGCGTGAGTGGATAATCTCCAACATATCCGCTTTCAATAATGACTGTCATTTACACCACCCTGATCATCACGCCGTTTTCGTCGCTGGCGCTGTTGATTTCTTCCATGAGACGCAGCACCGCAGAGCGCGGGATAAACTCACCGCCGCCCGCAATATTGATGTCAACCTGCCGCGCAGCAGGTGCCGCAGCAGCGCCGCCCGCCTCGGCTGTACCGCCCGCGCTCACACCACCGCTTGCGCTTGACCCTGACGATTTGATGCTTGAAATCAGCGAAGCCGTTTTCGCCAATGATGCTGCGGTATATGCAGCCGCAACAGCAGGACCGCCGGATGCCATGCCCTTTTCCCAAGCTGACGATGCGGCGCTATATCCCTCAAGAATAGCCTTGGCGAGTGCTGCCGCCTGCCCAACCTTGTGCAGCTTTTTATTGCCGCTGCTCATTAGGCTTGCCAGACCGTCCAACATTTCGCGGGTATTAGCCAGCTTGGCCTCTTTTGCGTCCGCGTCGATCTGCGCCTTTTCTTCGGCGTGCATTTGTTCAATGCGCTTTTCAGCTTCGTTGAACTCTTGTTCTGTGACCAGCTTGGCATCGCGGAACTCACGCAGCGCCTCAAGCTGTTCTTCACGCCACAACTCAAGCTCTTCGGCCTGCGTCATTAACCCTTCACGGAAATATTGCAGATCGTCAGCAATGTCTCTGCCAGCCCCACCGCCACCGCCGGTTTTTGTTGGATCTTTTGTTTTTGTGGTTGGAATGAGTGATGGGGTTGGTGGCGGATTTAAAACAGATGGTGGAGCGCCTGCTGTACTCGAGACTTTTCTAGGTACGAATTGTTCTACAGCTTCTTTTTTTGGTTCGAGTATTGCATCAACAGACTTTCTCAAATTATCAATGGCTGCTTGCACTTCTGCACCACTATTGTTTACTGTTGGCAATATCTGCCCTGTGTTGCCGCTGGTTCTTACGAAAGCTGCCGCCTCTGCATTGATCCTTTTTGCACGCATTGATGGCGTCTCTTTGCCCATCGCAGCCGCCGCCGCATCCCTTTCTGACTGTGGTATGCGCGGAATATTCCCCAACAAGCCAATAGGCCCAGATAGTGGCGTAACACCCGGCAATTGCCCCGCAGCAGTACCAATAAGCTGAGGCAACGTGATGCCCATTTTCTTGGCTTTTTCAAGCATGCCATTATAAAAGTCAGCAACAGCACCAGCCATGTTGCCAATGGCTGTCACTATAGCCCCAATTTCGGAGGCGATGGTCGCTAATCCACCGGCAACTTTGCCAGCAATGCCAAGTATACCCTCAAGGCCAAGCAGCAACCCCGGCAAGTAATCGTCAACTAAATCACCAATCTTGTCTGCATTCTCAAGCAGAGCAGCGTTCACTTTGGTTTTGATCGTTCTGCCAATTTCATTGAACTTGCGGTCAAGACGAACCCCTGCCGCAATCAAGTCCTTGTCAATGACCCTGCCAGACTGCTGCGCCTCATCGCCAAACTGCTTCATTTCGCGCCCGTTGTTTCTCAACAGCGGCACAAGAGCCGTTGCGTCACTTGCAAGGGCTTCCATGTAGAAGGTCATTTGCTGCTGAGACGCGCCAGCCTTTTCCAGTGATGAAACATAAAGCTGCAAAGCCTCTGGACCGGAAAGCCTTGCGAATTGATCAGCAGTCACGCCAACAAGTGGCGCAACATTCTCAAAGAAATCAGCAAGCGGACCCGCGCCCGTTGCCATAAAATCACCGAACTTGTCGTTCACATCCTTGAAGATGTCAGCCATCTTTTCCTGTGAAAAGTTGACCGTCGCACCAGCCGCCGCAAGTTTTTGAAATTGCGTTGTGCCAATGCCAGACAGCCGCGCAAGGTTGTCAATCTCTTTAGCTGCCGATGCTGCACTGCGTGTTGCAGCAACAAAAGCCGCACCAGCCGCAGCCGCAGCAACTGCCAGCCGCGTGCCGTATTTAGCAGCAGCCAGACCGGCCCTGCGCATTTTGTCAGATGTTGTGCTGACTTCCCCACGAACATCTTTCATGCCCTTGGAGAAGCCTTTGGTATCAGCGCCGATCTTTACCGTTAGGTCCATGCTCATATCACGCCGCCTCTTTTTCTTTCGCCTTGGCGGCACGCACCAGCTTGCGAACCTCCATCAACTCAGGCCCGCGATTGCGCGCGTGTTCTGGCGTCTTGGCGTCGATCAGCCACCAAAGCTGACCCGGTGCCAATGTCCAGAACTCGGCAGGGCTGACCCAATCGTTAGCCACCACCATGTCATGCAGCGTTTTGACTAAGCCGCCGCCTTTTTCTTTTTTAGCGGCTTCAAAGGCTCCACGTCATCATCGTCAGCGCGCAACATCCGCGCCAATGGCGGCGCAATGATTGCCAGCATGCCAAGGATTGCAGACTGCACAACTTCTGCCATGTCCGCCTGCCCGGATGTGAAGCCTTCAATGATGCCAAGATAGATTTCATCATCAGTGACGCGCGCGCCCGCGTGACGCAGTGCAGTGCCATAGGCCATTGAAAGCACGGCATAGGATGGCCCTGACGCCTGCGTAAGCACCTCAACCGCCTGCCGACCAGAAGCACCACCCAGAACGTCCTCAAGTTTGGCAATCAGCATGAGTTGCTGCGATGCCGGGATGGTGTATTCCTTACCAGCCCAGCCCAAAGTCACATCTTCAAATCCGTGCATTTAGACAGCCCCCGTGAATGTCCACTGACCATCGCTTGTGAATGACGCCGTGAACGTCTGGGCATCCTCATAAGCGCCTGTTTCTGAATATGCAGACAGAACCCAAGACCCGCTCAACGCATCACCGTTGGGAAACTCAAACGTGATGTCAGTCATAAAGCTGGATGTTGCGGTTGTGTCTGTCGCAATATCACGCAGCACATTATCTTCTTCATAGCCGTCAATCGTCAGTTCAATTGACCGGCCTGTGAGGATGCCCGCAAGCATCGTGACGAAACCCTCGTCAGTCTGATCTTGCACATCAATCGGTGAGCCGTTGACTGTCATGCCGACAGTTCGCCCGCCAGCAATAGTGGTTGTTGCTTTTTTAATGAGGCACAAACGGCCTGTTAGTTTTGCCATTGGTCATTCTCCTTAACTGGCGATTGCGTGTCTTATATCACGCTTCATCAAAAAGAACACGCACTAACAACATGCCGCGCTTGGTGTGTCCGTCTGGATCTGGTGTGTAGGTTGCGCTTTCAACGCGCGTCTGTACGTGGTGCGATCCTGTGATGGTCAAAGGCTGATAGTGCAGCGCGTTGTTGATTGCTGACCCGATTGCCTTGGCTTCCATGAAATTGTTTTGGCGTGACCAGACATCAATCTGGCAACTCGCGCTTGCGCCGAAGTCGGTATTAGTATCCCACGCCGTGAAAACATCATTGCCAATGGTGACATAGGGAAAATCCGCATCATTTTCAGGCAGGTTTGGCTGCTGCACATCAGCATAGACGCCGGTAATCAGCGCCATCAGCGCCGCGTTGCCGGTCAGTGCGGTATAGATGCCTTGCTGCAATGCTGCTTCATTCATCGGTTTGCCTTTCTTGCGCCCTTTTCAATGACAGCCTTGATGGCACCATTGAACATCTTTTGCATCTTTTCGGCCTCTGGACGCCACAAAGGACGCGCAGCCATCTTATGAGTACCCCATTCCAGCATTGCGCCATAAGGAATGAGCGTAAACACCTCAACAGATGCCGCGCCTGTGCGCTTGAACGTGACACTTTTTACAAGTGTGCCTTCGTCTGTGTTTGGCGGGTTTCCGGGCTTTGATCTATATGCAGTTTCACCGCCGCGCACGTATGAAACGCCCCGACTTTCAATCGCTTGGTATCGCTTTTTGATGCTGGTTGTCAGTATAAGGCCAGCTTTGTTTACCTCTTTTTCAATGCCGTTTTCCCAATCGCGTTCGATCCTCATCATTTCAGCAACTAGTTCTTCTTGGCCTTTTAGTTCGACGGTGAAACTCATACCGCCACCCCTTCATCCAACTCAATCTCAAGCCACCGGTCTTTGAACTCCACGTTGTTGATAAACCGGATGTTGCAGCGCCGGGACCGAATGACAACAGCATCGCTTTCAAGCAACCCGTCAAACCAGCGAACCGCAATCCTGATCCTGCTTGTGGCCTCCACACGCGCGCTGGCCCACCGCTCAGAGCCGCTCAGATACTTTGCGTGCGCAAACGTAGGTGCGCCCGTAATCGCGCCCCACGCCTCTGTGAATCCGCCTGCACCGTCTGTCGTTTTGACTGACCGCTGAAACGTCACAGGCTCGCTCAACATCCCGGCGCTGAAGTCATCACATTTGCAGGTCATATTATCGCGCCTTGTGGGTTCTGGTGATGACATAGCGAATGTCGTAAACGCTCAAAGGCCCGTTTGCCCGAATGTAAACAGTCGCCCCGTTAGCTTCCCATGTGTTCAGAGTATAGGCCGCAGTCGTATAGTTCAAAGGTCGCGCAACCCCAACTCCCTTTGGAAAATTGATAATGCGCTTATAAAGCGTACCAATACCGCCGCCAATATCAAACCACAATTCAACAAATGTTGTTCCTGCACCCGTCGGCAACAGAATAGCGTCAATCGTGGCAAGGATGCTGTCACCGTTGCGGCCTGTTATTTGCGCGCCGTTGTAAAATGTTGTCACATCAGCGGGCTTTTGCGTTTCAATTACCGTACCTGCGTTGTTAGGCAAAACAGTGTCAGTGTCAGCCGAAACAAGAAACGGCGACCCGCTGGTGTAAACCGTATCAACATAGTCTCCCCATCCGGTGTCAACCGTTTGCAGCGACGTTTGCGCCAAGGCAATGGCCGCGTCAATCTGCGGCCCTGTGTATCCTGAATTATAATCAGCCATTTTATGCCGTCTCTATTGATTTGAACGTGTTGCCGTTTGACATGATTAGCCCGTCACTGCCAGACGGCACAAATAGAACATATACCACCACCTCGCGTGTGACCACAATAAACGCGCCCCCCGCTTGCGACCGGACCCAAACGCGCTGACCAGCAATTAAATTGTATTGCGTGAAGTCCAAAGGCGCTTGGAACGTCTGCACCCTATGCGCTGGTGCATTAATCAAGGGCTGATCGGCAGTGTTGGCGAAGTGAACCAAGAACGATCCGCTCACGCCACCCTCTGCGAGAATGATTGGCGACCCTTGCGTAATCTCAACCCATGCCGCGTCCGTTATTTCAACACGCTGCGTTTGCATCAGATACGCGCCACGCTGTACGCACTAGCAAGAGCAGCAGCCCCGCTTGATGCAAATACATTGCCGCAGCCGCAGCCATCGCCCCGGTTGGAATAGAGCGCCGCTGCAAGTTGCATAACGGCACGCGCCAGCGCGGCAGGTACGTCATCAGCCGTTGCGCCATATCCCGCGACATACTGGATTTCGATGGCGTTGTTCGCGCGCAAAGCAACCGGCCATGCCTGACCCGATCTGAGCGTCATGCGCCCAGGCTTTTGATATGTGTCAATATCAAACGTGTCAGCCACAACGATTGCCGTGCTGTCGCTGTTCTCGGCATAGGTCGTGACGCTGGATACTGATGACAGGGGATAGCGCGGCAGGTAAACGCTTGCCAGATTGGATGGCGCAACCAAATCACTGACAATGCCGTCACGCACACCGCTCCACCAAATACCGCTGCGCTCACCGTGAGGCCAGTGATTAAGTGCCATTGCCCACGTCTGGTTGATCATGGCAATGCCGCTGGTTTCTTCGATGTATTGCCGCGCTTCTTCAATGAAGCTGTTTGCCATTGTGTCTGGTAAGCTGGCCTCGCCCTCGCGCAAGAACGCGCGCAGGTCCGCCGCCGTGACCGGTTCAGATGCTGGCCCGGTCACCAGCTTGTGGCCGCGATACTGCGTGTATTTGATGGCGGTGCGCAGGCTCATTTTTTGCCCTTACGTTTTGCTTTTGTCTCGGTTGGCGGTGTGACTTTGGTTTCGGCAACCGGATCAAATGTGCGGGATGCGGCACGATCAGCAACGGCCCATTTTGCGACCTGCCCAAACACAGTTTCCCCGAATGCAAAGAACACTTCCGAGTGGCCCTCTGGACAGCAGCGATAGCCTTCTTTGGCTGTGATTTTCGCGCGCATGGGTGTCTCCTTATTTCGTTTGCCTGTCATGCCACTTCTCAGGGCGCGGCGTTGTTGGCTTGTTGTTCTTTTGCATATCATACACAGCAAAGGCTGTCAGCGCACCAAAGAAAGGTGCAACAGCGACCAGCGACGATCCAGCAGCCCCGCCGCCAAGAATTACTGCGGTATTGTTAGCGGCACCGAAGGCAGATCCGATATTCATATTCCGGTCGATCTGCTCGGGTGGTAGGCCCATTTGTTGCATGGCGTACTTGCCGCCCAGCTTGAGACCGATGGAAACGAGGGGCGCGCCTGCATCACCAAGCGCGCCAGCAACGCCAAGTTCAGTGGCCCCCGAGGCAATGCCAATGGCTGTGGTGGCCACGTCCAGCTTGTCCAGCGTGGATAGGCGCAGGCGGCGCTGTGTGGGCGCAACCTCATGCGTCACGGTTACGCCGTTTTTGATGTAGGTCTGTGCAAATGCCGGTGCCGTGGTAAGTGATAAGATCAGGGCTGTGATAAGCGTTTTCATCATTGGAACCTGTGTGCTGGTGAGGAGACTGTCTCTGGGTTAATCCATTCTACACCAAAGAACTCGAAACTTTCCTCATCCTTGTTGGGCGTACCTTCGGTGCCGTAGCCTTTCCAAATGTCGAGGATATACTGGACCTTGGGCAACCCGCTGTCCTCGTCAATGGTTTCAGTTGCTGGCGACACAACGCGCATGTCAGCGTGAAAGCGGCTGTCTTGGACGCCTGCGGTGAGAACGGTCCCGTCAGCGTCATAGGTGGGCTGTGTGGTCCAGATAAGGATGCCCCACTTGATATGCACCCCAGCGGCGGGACGGAGCGTCTTGGCCCCGTCCGCGTCTGTTTCCTCAACCAGGATACCAAACCGAACCATTGTGGCCTCCATCGTTGCGCGGTCTGCGCTTCGGAGCATTGCATCTATCACTGTGTGATCTCCTCCAGGCCAATGTCGCCCACGTCAGCCGCATACAACGGCAACTCCTGAATATGACCCATGAAGTCAGGCCCGATCTGGAAGTCCGCTGTGGTCAAGTTAGGCAGGGCTGTTGGCGTTAGGTTTGCCGTAAGTGCTGTACCGTCTATTGCACCGTTGATGAACGTAGAGCCATGACGTGAGGCGATGTTGAACGGTACGTTTATGCCGCTCGTATAACTTCCACCTGTGACCGTATCAACAACAGTTGCAGCCTCTTGAGTGAATGTGAAGTCACTTGCACCAGACTGCACTAGAAGGCCATTATCGGCGTCTGCTGTCCAATTGATGAATGTGCTACTTACCCCTGTCGCCTTCCCCTGCATACCGATGGAGAGGGATGTGGGCATGGAGAGGGATTTTACTGAGATGTTGTCAAGTATTATTGATGTACCATAATCATTCACATCGACTGCTGTAGTTGTCGATGTGGCGGTAAAGTAAACAGCGTTATTGCCAGCAACCAAGGTAACTCCTGCTAAAACTGCACCAGCTACCGTGTTTTCTCTGGCCTCAAAGGGAAAAGTCCCTAAAACGCTGTTTACTGTACAAGTAAGCATATAGCTTACACCGATGACTGTAGTTATTTGCTGGGATATTTTTGTATTGTTCCCGCCAGAACCGCCCCGTGCTGCGCCATCACTGATTGTCCAGCCCGTATCTTTTGTCCAATCAGTATCACTATCAAACGTACCATTAGTAACCAACTCAGGACCAACTTCCAAAAGCGGGTTGTTCTCTGGTTCAATTACAGCAGTCTCTGCCGCGCGGGTGATTATGCCCGACGCGGCAAGATTCGGAATGTAACTGGATGGCGTAGAACCAACCTCAAGCTGTGCGTCTGAAACTGTACCTGTCACTGTCAATGTCAGACTTGCAGCGGTTGGTGTGAAAGTCAGGCTAACGCGGTTTTGATTGCCAGCTCCTGCACCCACCAATGGGCCAGCCGTTGAAGCACCAGAAAGCGCAACAGTCCCTGTGCCAGTGAAATGCAGAGTGTGGGGAACAGCCGTGACTGTGTGGCTTTGCGTGACAAGGGCATTCGTTGTGTGAAGAAGCTGCGTCCGCGCCTCACTCTCAAGGAACAGGCCGTTGTTTACCCATGCGCCGCTCTCATAGACGTGGCTGTTGTACCGTGGCGTACCTTGCGGGACCGTGACAAGCGTGCCTGTTGCGTCGAACATCGTCTTGCCGGAGCCGTCGCTATAGGTAAAAACGTCCTCAGCATCAAACACCCGCCCGCCGCTGCCAACATAGACCCCGCGCGCAAAGTCCAGCACGCCGACAGGGCGGATGCCGTTGGCGATGTAATCTGCAAGAAAACTCACCACGCTACCGAATGGCGACTTAATGCCTCTTAGCGGCGAAACCAAACTACGCATGTGACACAATTACGTTGGCGCGGCCCGCGCTGTACGCATAAAGGCGCGTGACAGACGCTACGCCGGGAAACATATCAGCAAGTGTCCGTGACACCTCACCCTGCCCGCTATAATACGTCAGCGCGCCAGTGATTGACGTTGGCGGCGTTGCCCCGGCAGTACCAAGAAAGTAAACCGGCGCATTGGCTGCAACCTGAAATGTGATGTTTGTCACATCCGCATCTGTGATTTGCGTCCACGTTGCCGCAGCCATTTCGATTGTCGTTTGCTGTGCCATTTAATCGCCCCTTCATAAACTTGATGACAGGCCACCGAAGCGGCCTGCTTTGAAATTTACGTGCGTGCCACAACCGTGCCAGCAATTGTGGTCGCTGCTACGCCTGGCTTAGACAGAGCGCCGATCAGCGTGATGACAGCATCGGTGCCGGTTGTGCCGGTAACGGTCACGCCGATATAGCGCGCGTTGCCCGCATAGCCCACTGCGCCTGCCACGACATCATCAGCCGTATCGGATGTGACTGTGACTGTGCCACCGTTGACTGTCTCGGTTGCCGTGACAGCAGACGCGCCAGCCGTATCTGCGCTTTCTTGCAGCGTGACTGTGAAGCCAGCCGCCGTGCCTGCGTCAGTGATGGTGCCATTGACCACAACGATTGACGCAGCACCAAAGCCGCGCGTGTCGAGATAGCCGGACAGGCCGGGTGTGACGCCGGACAGCGTGAGTGAACCCAAGTTCACATATTGGACGTTGGAAATGTTATCGCGCATTTGATTGACCCCTTATGCGATTGATATGCTGGGCAGGTATCTCCCAGCGCGAAAAGCAGGGCCGTGATTGGCCCCGCTAATTGGTTTAGGCTGCGAACTTGATCAGCTTGAGTGCTTCGCCATTGATCAGGCCACCACCGCAACGACGCACACCGTACAGGCCCACGTAGGGCTTGTTGGTGAGGTTGTCGCGCAAGATGCGGATACCTTGGCGCTCAACGATCTGGTAAGCTGACCGCATATCACCAACCGCAATGGCAAGTGCGCCTGTGGTGGTAGATGACGCCATGTCCTCAAACGCAGGTGCCACCGAATAGCCCAGCAAAGACGCGGGCTGACCGGCTTGGATGCCTGCCTGCCAGAGATATGCGCCGTCGCTGTCTTTCAGCTTGCGTGTTGCGGCCATCGTGACCCGGTTCATAAACCAAGTTGCGTTGACACGGTATTCTGATTTCAGATCGTAAAGAGCCGAAATAAGAACATCGCCGCCAGCAGGTGCAGCAGCAAAGTCGCCGTTCACGCCTGTATCGAACTGCTTGACCTGCTCACGAATGGATGTGCCGTCAACGTAGGTTGTGAAGCCACGCGGTTTGCCCACGCCATCGCCGGTCACAAAGGCTGTTGCCTCGGTGCGGCCCATGCGTGCGGACATCTTTTCAGTCATCCACGATTCCATGCTGAATGCGCTGTCATCCAGAAGTTTCTGCGTGATCTGTGGGAAGGCATACAGTTCATGCACCGGGATGCGCCAGACGCCAAGCTGCGGCGTTGCTGTCGCTGTGCGGCCACCGGTTTCTGATACCCAGCCATCGGTCATTTCGTCATCGTCATAGATGCCTTCAAGAGCATCAGTGCCGATCACCTGAATTGACGCATAGGCGCGGATTGGTGACGTGTCGAAGATCTTTTTGACCATCGCGCCAGACATGTCCGGGTGAACGGTATAGCCGCCATCGGGATCAGATCCGACAGACAAGGCCTTCTGTTCATCCTGCGACAGCGCATAGATGTCCTTGCGCACAAACCGGTCAAACGCCGACTTGTAAGCATCAAGGCCAGCGGCGTTGAACTCGTCACGGTAGCCTTGACCACGCGCCCACTTCTGAGCCTTGGCGTCCAGATCAACAGTGTTGCCATCTGCGTCTGTGACGATCCGCGCCTGCCGCTTGGATGCAAGGACAGCTTCGTCTGCTACCGCCTGCGCCTTCTGCAAATCCGCTTCGATACGAGTGATCTTTTCATCCAGCAGCGGATCAGCCGCGCCTTTTGCTTCAATCTCGGCCAAGCGTTTGTCATTTGTGGATTTGAACTCCTCAAATGCTTTGTTGACTTTTTCAACCGCGTCAACGGCTGCTTTCATTTCCTCGGGCATGGAATGTCTCCTGCAATGTGTTAAGTTTTTCAAGCAACTGGCTGAATGCCTTGGCTTGATCATGCTCACCATCAATAACAACAGCATCCCGCCGGTCATCTAGTGCTTTGAAGCCATGCAACGTGAGTGCGATGGCCTGCTTTTTGGAGTATCCTGCATCCCGCAAGAACTGCTCAAAATCTCTTTCTGTCTGGATTGATTTCACGTCTGTAATCCGCGCATCAGGCAACATCGGGAACGTCACAACGCTGATTTCAAATAGATCAATCTCAAGCAATTTCCGAACACGGCCATCGGCCTCATCCATTGCTTCAACTGTGCGGTATCCGATTGACAAGCTGTCAATGCCCCCGGCTTTCATTAAGGCTTGCGCCTCTGAACCTTTTTGCACGTCTTTGAGCACCCGCCCCCTTACGAACAGCCCGCGATCATCCTCACGAATTTCATCCCAGACGCCGATGGGCTGGTTTTGATCGTGCTGCCAGAGCATTTTGACGCGCCTCCCTGACCCTAGTGTTTTGGTGAATGCGCCCTTTGCAACAACGTCCATGCCTTGATCAACGATGTCAAAGACCGAAGCGTAACCCTCAAAAACGCCGTCCTGATCAGGCTCGCGCTTCAACTCGAACTGTGCTGATTTATAGCTGATTGTCATTTATGCGCGCCTATGCAGTTTGCAGACTTTGCAGGTTGATAACACATAACTGCAAAGTTGCAAAGAGATTGACTTGAACAAAAAAAAGGACCGCCCGAAGGCGATCCAGTTAGTGGGGAGGAGGTACACAAGATGAGCAGTGCAAGATCAAGATGACATGATGTGCCTCAGTCGTCAAGCACGACAAAGGCTGATCTAGAAAAGCGAAAAGGCCAACCCTGCAAGGTCGACCTTTTCTGATATCAACGGAATATGGGGTTCCGTGACAATCTATCTGCAAAACATCTATCAGCACCCAATCTAATCGTCAAGCACAACAAAGCCCGTTGCACATCGGCAATTGATTACATTGCCTGCTGATCCGCTCGGGTCGCCGGGAAACGGAATGGCCTCGGTGCCGCCGCTCTTTTTCGGCACTTGAAACATCGCGCCATCAACATTCGGGATCGTCTTGCCGTTCATTTTGGTGTGGTCATATTCTGCGCCTTTGCTGATCCGCCGCGTGCGCGCGTCATTAACGCTGATCCATTCGCGCTCAAGTTTCAGGCCGGTTTCTGTTGCAGCAGCAACCGCACCGGTGTTTGCCGCGCCGTGCGTTTCGGTGCGGGCGATCAGCGGCCCGCGCCATTTGGCAATACCAGGTGCAGCTTCAAGAATGTCTTTTGCAATATCACGGCGCGTCAATCCTTCCTCATATCCACGTTGAACAGATGCTGTCACGTTGTTGCGCGTTGTCTCTGATATGTTGGTGATGCGCCTGCGCACCGCCTCGTTAAATATCCAATCAAGCGCCACCCGCTTGAAGAACGCAGAAAAGTCGAACTTGGTTTCAACAATCAAGCCCATTGCCTTGCCCTGATCTAGCACACGCCCACCGAATGCCCGCGCTGATACCTCGGCAAGATGTTCCTCAATGCGCATTAATCGCTGCCTGTGGTCGCTGGATGGTAACGGCACCTCGCCGGTTTCTTCATAGAAGGCAACTAGCCGGTTGGTCTCAGCCAGTATTTCACGCGCAAATCTGGCCGCAAATGTCCGCTCAATAACGGCAAGCAGCCGAATCTGGCGCGCGCGCTCGCGTTGCGGGTTTTGGTCAAGCAATCTACGCCGCGTCATAACCAGCAATCAATCGCAATGCCTTTTGATCAACTTCGTCAGGCAGGCCAATCCCTAAATCAAGCGGCGTTGTGGCATCGGCAAGGCTGATCATGCCTGACGGCACAAGCAGCACATCGCCGCCCGGTGTTGGGCCGTACCCCATAGCCTCGCGCTTTTCGTTGATGGTCAGGCTTGTTGATGCCTCTGCCATTTGCCAAAGCGTCTGGCGTTTTTCAACGATGGCCGGGATTTTATCCATGTTGGGCGCAAGCGTGACGCCCTGCGGCTCTGCCAGCCACATATTCCAATCCGCCACGATCAGATCAAGCAGTGGGATGACCGTATCCTCCCAGAACGCCAGCCGTGCCTCGGCATAATTTGAATATGTGTTGTCGCCGGGAATACCGAGTAGTTGCGGCGGTACACCAAATGCCAGCGCCACATCGCGTGCTGCGCTGAACTTGGATTCAATGATGCCCATGTCTGTTGGTGACATGCCCATCTGTTTCCAATCCATGCCGCCCTCAAGCAGCATTGGACGGCCCGCGTTTGCGCTGCCGCTGTATTGCTCGTCAATCTGTGCCTTGAGGCGGTTGAAACTTTCGTCTGACAGATCGTTGTCAGGCGATACGGTAAGCGCACCGGATGGCCGCGCGCTGTTCTGCATAAGCGCCTGCATCCATGCCATAGCCTCGTTGCTCTGGTCGATTGCGTAAGCGCCTGCCTCAACCGGTGATAGCCCATACCAATCGTTGAGCGGATTAAACGCCTTCATGTGCCAGATGTCAGACGATCCATCATCGGCAACGGGAAACTGCACTTTCTTGCCGTTGACACTGTAAGTGTATGCCGTGGGCGCGCCGTTGGTGCCGGGTGTGATGCTCATACGGTCTGGGCGTAACTGATACAGTTCGCGCGTCTGTCCGCCCACCTGCACGCGCTCGGTGAAGGCATTGCCTGCGATCAGGTAGAACGACACCATTGCCCTGATGAACTCATCGCCTGATTGCTGCGGATTTGGTCGGCGCAGCAATTGCAGAATGGGATGCTCGGTCAGTTCCGTCTCACCGCGCACCACCACCCAATCAACAGATGCAATGGCGTCCGCGATCCGGTTGACGGATTGATAGGCCACCACGTTCTGCCCGTAAGCCTCTTGCGCGAATGACTTGTAATCGCGCGGCGACCATACAGCTTGGCCCGGTGACATAACCAACAGATGCGCGGCTGCGCTTTCCTTGGTGGCGATAGGCTCGGCAGGCTTTCGGAATGGATTTGTGAATTTCATTTTGCGGCCCTACGGTTTACAACTTTGCAGAATTATTATCACAGCTGGCGATTATTTGCTATAGCGCACGGATGCGCGGTTGAGCCTTGGCATTTTGCACCTCTGCAATGGCGTCCATCATGGGATCAATCATGTCATCGTGCGTTGAGTTTGGAAAGCCGCTGGCCTCCCCAAAGAAGTCTGACAGCCACGGTGCTGATTGCGGCAACAGAACATTCCCACTTTCGATATGTGGCGCAGCATCATATCCGCGCGTTATTTTGTCGATGGTGCGCTGTATTGGGATGACCGGGATGCCTTCCCTTTTGAGCGTCTGGATAAGCCCCGTGCCGCTCACCTTGTCCTCAACTTTCATTGACCTGAGTGTGCCTTGGCCTTCTACGGCCTTGTGCTTTGCCCAGAACGCCCGCGCGTGCGTTAGCAGTTCTGGTGCCTCCCACTTGCCGCGAATAAGGTCCAGCAGAACCACGCGGTTGTTTTCGGTATACCCAAAGCACTCGAACACGCTGTAGTCGTTTTGATTGCCTGTCTTTTGGGCTGTGTCGGCAAAAATGATGCGGTGCTTTATGGGCGGCGGTGAGTTGTAGAATTGCCACCATTCATCCTTGAATATGCCACCACCGAGCGGCACTGGATGTTGTTGGTACATAGCTGACCAGAAGAACTCTGACATTGTTTGCTTGGTTTCCTGCAGCTTTTCTAGGCTATGAAGCGCAGGCACCAGCGCCTCACCATCATCGCTGATGGCTGGGAATGCAAGCACCTTTGCGTTAGGGCTGACTTCCTCAATACGCCCTGACAAGTCATCTAGCGCCCAGCGTGTTGCCATAATAATTTGCCCGCTGTTCTGTGATAGGCGCGTTCTAAATGTGGTGATGTACCAGTTCCAGATGGATTCTTTTGTTGTTTCCGATAGCGCCTCTTGTGCGTTTTTGATTGGATCATCAATGATGCCAATATCCAGCCTCTTGCCTGTGAGTGGCCCGCCTACGCCCTGAGAGATATACCGGCCTTTGTGATCCACTATATCGAATGTCTCACTGTTTCGCTTTGCATCAACCTCAATTGTGACCACTTTTTTTGCGTTGAGCGATGATGCCGGGAATATCCTCATATATTCTTCGCCCATCATAATCCGCTGGACATCCCGGTTCATGTCGCTGGCAAGGTCTTTGCCGTATGACAAACCACCCACTGACAAATCTGGATGGTTGCCAAATATCCATGCGGGGAAATATCTACTTACGATGTCAGATTTGCCATGCTGCGGCGGTGCGCCGATGATTAAAACGGGTCGCTTTCCAGATAGGGCATCAACAACAAACGATTCCAATGCGGCGCACACTGACCTTGAGAAGTCAGACACAATGTAATCCGGGTTGATGTAGCGAATGAAGTCTTGCAATTGCGCGCGTGCTTTGCGCCTCCGAAGCAACTCCGTTGCCGCGTCAGCCCTGCTTGTCATTGCCGCTTGCTATTCGTTCAAGTTGCTCATCTGTAAGCTCAGCCGATTTTGGCGTCATGCTGCCATCCGGGCTGGTAACATGCTGCTCCACTCTGTCGCTGTATCCGTGCTTGGTCATCATCATCTTTGTGATGGCTGGCGTGAATGTTCCATCTAGCCCGTTATTGACCAATTCCCGCTCTTGTTTTTGGGCCAGCGCCTTGAGGATGTCAGAAAAATCCTTCTCCTCATCTCTAGCCCAAGCGTGGCAAGTTTCACGATGAATGCCAATTTCGCACGCCAGACCAGCCACGGACGGCACCTTGTCGCCCGCGACTTGCCAACCTCCATTGACATATTCCCACGCCTTTTCGATTAGTTCTGGCGTGTAAAGTGATGGCCTGCCTCTTGTCATTTTTGACCTTTACCACATTCAGTCTGATTGCGCCATATAGCACGCGGTTTCCCAATCGTTGCGAAAGTCTTGGATCGAGCGTGTTTGGTATTCGTCTGAACTATAGCGCGGTTCTTCATACGCTGAAACCAGCATGTTGATGTAGAATTTATTGCCGTTGAGGTGCGGCATCAGAGTTGAGATTGCCGTTCCTGCCTGCCTGTGTTCCATCATTGTTTGCGCGAGTTCGCCAAGATCAAGGCATTTGTCTTTTGGTTCTTCGGCCCATGCTGGCGATGCAAGTGCGATGATTGCTGCTGTGATGATGTGTTTCATCTGTTTAATTCCTTCCGGTGTAATTGCTGCGCATCAACTCGTCTGTTGGGCGTCTTGAGTCTTGCAAGTGGCTGCGTCCATCGGCTAGGAACTTCCAGCCTTTTCGTTTGCATATTTTGCGCACTGCACCCGATGTAATTCCAGTTTCCTCAGAAATTTCTGCGGCAGAACATATCCATTTGACTGACATGCCAGCGCGCCAGACCATAAATTCATGTGCCATGCGCTTGATTTTACTGTTTTTACCGTGTTTCATCCTTGTTCTCCTTAATCGACAAACGCCGCTTTGACGGGTTTGTTTGGTTGGTTTTGATATTTGCCGGAATACTCGGCTGGGTTTTGTGTCTGGTGAAAGATCACCTGTGCGATGCCTGACCCTGCTTTGATGCGCAGCGGACGCCAGCCGTGGTAAACCAGTTCCATCGTGAGGTATCCGTACCAGCCTGGTTCAATGACGGTGTTGAACACTGACAGGCCGCGCCTTGCCCATGTTGATTTGTCGTGAACGATCCCGACAAGGTGCTGCGGCATGGTGAAGTCCTCATAAGTGGATGCCAGCGCGAACCTGCGAAACGGGTGGAGCGTGATGGTTTGGTTGATGCGGATGTCATATCCTGCCTCGCTCATGCCGTATGAGACGCCATGCTTTTTGCGCTTGTCTGCCAACATTGGGTTGACCGGTTCTGCCTTGAGCAGCGTTGTGCCGTTGATGATCAT
>Ga0208160_1000211_pt1 | contig 28632 bp, 37 predicted proteins | sample CB_VirMetaG_FD_184536 | JGI IMG/M metagenome (GOLD analysis project Ga0208160, IMG submission 184536) | Freshwater to marine saline gradient viral communities from Chesapeake Bay - CB_1504_1 Viral MetaG (SPAdes) (version 4) | ecosystem: Environmental > Aquatic > Marine > Coastal | place: USA... | reverse complement strand
TACGAGACTCGATTTGAGAAGATGTGGAAAGACTATGATTCCTGGGAGCGTATGGAAGAGGTCGATGTAAGTGGCTTAGATGATGATGAAGACGAGGATGATTATCCAGACGAAGACGATTACTAAAACAATCTAAAAAAACCAATAAACTAAAAAGGTTAGTTCAACCTTGACTTAATTAAATTCCATCCTATCTTGTTTGTGGTGATGGAGGAACCATATGGAAATCAACCAAACTACAATTGATAGCCTTAAAGGCAATAGCCTACTTTCTCAATGGGAAAAAGACTTTATCGAGTCTGTTTCGGATTTCTTTAGTAAAAAAGGTCGTGTTTCAGCCGCTCAAGAGCGGGTTCTAATCCGTTGTTTTGATAAGTGTTCTCCACAAAAACAAAAGGAATCGGATGAATGGGCGGCTAAATACGATGCGGAAAAGCGTAAGATTGCCCTGCTTTGCGCTCGTTATTACGAGAATCTAGGTTATTTTCGTAATCTTTGTTCAGCGGTTATTAAAGACCCAGATAACTTTATGCTAACCGAGGAACAATGGACTAAAATGTGTCAAAACACCTATGCTCAAAGGGTTATTGAAAACAGCAAGACACCTTTTCAGTTTGAGCTTGGTGACTTGGCGAGGGTAAGACAAACAATTAATCAAAGCCACCTAACTCCGGCAGTTGGTTCAGAGCCTTTTTGGGCTACAAGGATTAAGGGGCAAGCAGTCATTATCATTGATCGAAAAGACCCAATTGAAAAACCCGAACAATATAAAGTGGTTCGCTGTTCTTTGATTGCTAACTCGGCTATTTCGTTTTGGTGCGAAGAACGAAAGCTCAAAAATTTCAAAAGCAAAAAATAGTTTCGGAGGCTAAACAATGGGTTATCGTAGTCAAGTAGTTTTTGCTGTGGCGCCAGAACTTGTCGATGAATTTCTTGCTATTATGGCAGCAAACGAGTCGGTTCGTGATCTGCTTAAAAAAGATGATTACGATGAAGGCATTGAATTTAACAAATATAGCGAAGGCGACATTTTTGTTCATTTCGATTCAATCAAATGGTACGAGAGTTTTTCTGCGATTAAACTTCTAAACGATTTCTTTGCTAAACACTCTACTTCTGAACACGAAGAATTTATTAGGTTTATTCGGATTGGTGAGGATTGGTCAAGCGATATTGAATGTTTTGGATATTACTATGAAGATAAAATTTTTGTACCAAACCCAGGAATCCAGTTTTAATTTGGATTAGATTCGCCATGAAACTGATTAACTCAACCATTGAAGGCACAACCGTTATCTTTGAATTCGAAGGCGGCCAAATACTCAAAGCCCTTAATTGGGGAGCCGGCACCAAGAAATGGTATCTAAACGGAAAATATCATCGTGAAGACGGCCCGGCTATTGAATGGGAAAGCGGTTCTAAGCATTGGTATCTAAACGGAAGCCTTCACCGTGAAGGAGGCCCGGCTGTTGAATCCGCCGACGGCGATAAGTCATGGTACCTAATGGGAAAGCGCCACCGTGAAGATGGCCCGGCCATTGAATTGTCAAACGGCCATAAGGAATGGTGGCTAATGGGAAAGAGTCTAACCGAAGATCAATTCAACCAGCAGAAACCAAAATGAAATATGAAGTGGGGGATTTAGTCTGGTTTGAACACTCATTTTACAATGGTTTAATTAAAAAAGGATTTATTGTTAGAAAAATGGAACAAGATGAGATTCTTGCCATTGTAGGTTATCACGACATTGAGTTATTGCATAAATTTTTGAAAGAAGGAACCTATGTGGTTCAATATTTGGGAGAAAATATGTCGGGAGTGGTCAGGGGTGGTTGTTTGAACAAATTGGAGATTAAAAATGGAAGTCGGTGATTTGGTGGCATTATCCAATAAAGCTTTACAACTTAATTGGATTCTGGATTCCTTAAAGATTAATCCACGGCGTATCTACCACAAGCCAAGTAATCTAAATTATGGTGTTATCGTTCAAGTGGACAAGGTTGGCTCAAAATCGTATTACCATGTTCATTGGTTTTTCCATGATGGGAACTTCAAACGAAATTACAGGTTGGAGAGAAGCCACTTAAAGCGATTAAAATAAAAAACCCTGGTACTATCAGAGTAGTACCAGGGTAGTAGGAGGGTAGGGGGTCTTTATGTTTGAAATTGGGGATTTAATTAAAATCAAGGGAGAAAATACCTATTGGTTCATTATTCCTAATGATATTTTTGTCTATCCCATTGAAATATAGGTCTTATTCAAAAGTTTCAGGAATAAAGATTTTGGGCGATAGCCACATACCGGAGAAAGCAGAATGAAAGTAGGCGATTTAGTTCAGATGAAAACTATACGCACGAATCAGCACATTACCGCTGGCAGCTTTACCTATTTGGGATTCATCACCAGAATCGTCAAAGAAGGTGTTTGGATTCAATGGTTTAAAGATTGTTATGGCAACGCTTTTAAAGAGGCGATTCTTTATTCACAAGATTATTGTAATACAATGGGAATTCATAAAGTCCTATGATTTCAGAGGATTGGATAAACTGAATAAAATCAGTAGGCTAGAAACCCTCAATAAAATCAGTAGGTTAGAAACCCTCAATAAAATCAGTAGGTTAGAAACCCTCAATGAAATCAAAAGGTTGTAGAAAGACTGCAAAAAGTCTTTTACTTTCAATGACTTATAACTTTACATTTATCTAGTCAATAAAGTAAATGCTTTCGGTCACTTCCACCGCATACAACAAAGGACGAACTTTATAGATGTCAAGCGAGTCATAACTGGTTGAAATGATTGGGAAAATTAGCCCAGCGACCTAAACCTGAATGAAAACAATAACCTACCCGACTGACAAAAAGTGTCACCGCTGCCGAAAATTGTCAGCCGATAACTACTTGAAACCATTACAAAAAGTTGGCCGGGTGACGAAAATTGTCACCGGAGTGACGAAAATTGTCACCCGCTCGGCCTTTACAAACCTTTACAATCTGGGATTTCTTAATAAAAACAAGAGGTTGCAACTTTTCCAATGATTCTACGGACTTAAAAGTCTAATGATTTTGCAGAGTTATAACTCCTTGAAATCACTGATGAAAGCAGAGAGTGAAAACTTTTTTATCAATGATTTCAACAAGTTGAAACTTTTTTTCCTCGGCTTGGCACGGCTTGGCACGGCACTTGCATCTATAGATGGTGTCCGCGACGGAGCGGACCCCGGAAACGGGCTTGAAAATCGAATTCCCCAACCTTTTCAAAGGGTTGAACGCCTCTCTGTCGCAAAGGTCGCGACGAACGCCAAGGGCTTGAAATCATTAGGTTTCAAGAAGTAGGTCGGCAGAATAGGGCTTGGGACAAAAAGCGAAATGATTTCAAGTGGTTGCGTCGGCTGTTGCCACGTTAGAGCAACAAACACAACAAAATCAAACACTTACGATGGTTCTGCGCGGTGGTTCGATTCCGCTGGTAAGTGTCCGCAATCATTAGGAAAGTGGTTTTCCTAATGGTTTCAACCCTGGGCTAGAAAAGCCCAACAATTTCAAGAGGTTATCAATGGCTACTCTCGTCACCCGTAAGGCTCTCGCTTCCTCGGTGGAATTTTCGCAAGGATCTCGCAAGGTTCTGCTTGGCAAGAATTACCTTCCGCTGATTTCCGGTGTGATTTCGGCGGTTTCCGTTCGCCCGATTGCGCCGATCGGTGTCCGCAATAGTAAGGCGTTCAATAACGCTGCAATTTCGCAGGGTTATCGTGGTGCGGACAAGATTCTTGAGGCTGCTAAGGATACGCTTAACCTTGCGACTTCTAAGGGTCTTTTGGTTCAGCAGGGCGTAAGCTATGGAATCAATGGGGATTTCATGGCGATTGCCGAGTCGATTGTTGATTTCGTCAACAATTCCGAGGAGTTTGCAGTGAAGGATGTTAAGTCCGCGAAGGGTAAGGGTAAGGGCCGGAAGCCTGGCCCCCGAAAGACTGGCGAAAAGGCCAGCAAAAACGTGAAGTTCCGCGTTGGTGAGGACGGCAAGCTCGTTCGTCTAACCCGTGGAAAGCCTTCGCCTTTCTGGCTGATTGTGGAAGCCCCCGAAACTGCTGAGGGTCAGGACAACAGCCCTGATTTCAAGGTGTTGCAGGAGCCCCGCGAGGAAGGCGAAAAGCCTGTCAAGTCGAAGGGTTCCAGCCCGAAGGCTAAGGCTGCGACTTCCAAGGGGATTTCCGAGGAAGCCGTTGCGGCTCTGGTCGCTTCGCAAGTGACCGAAACCGTTGCGGATTTGAAGAAGGACATTTACGATTTGACCGCTCTGGTTAAGACCTTGATTGATAAGGTGAATTTCCAGTCTGGTGAAATCGTGAGTCTTTCCAGCAAGTTGGATGCTCTGGCTTCTAAGCCTGCGGAATCGCAGGCAAAGCCGGAAGCGGTCAAGAAGGCGAAGGATTCGCGAAAGGCCAAGGAAGACGCCAAGTTGGCGGCCATGGCCGACCTTAGCGAAATCAGTGAGGAAATGGCGAACATCGTCACGACCCTCTAAACCTCAACAATTCCAAGTGGTTAGGCTGGTGCCTTCAAGGCGGGTTCGATTCCCGCCTAACCACCCAACATCATTCACCATTTTCCAACGGAGGAAAACACAATGGATTCGAACACTTACAAGCGGTGGATGCCGGCGATGAATATCGAGACGGCACGGCAGGTTATCTACAAGCGTAGCGAAGTCGCTTACTTGGAAGCCTGCAAGCCGGAAGGCAAGCAAGATCAGGAGCTTATCAGCGAAGCGATCCAACTCGTCAAGATGCTTGAGCTTTTCTTGGAGAGCAAGGGCGCTTGGCCGGTTTCGCCAATCATTTCGGAGGGTTAGAAATGAAAGTTTGGATTGTGATGCGGAGCTTTGAAACGGAAAATGAAATTCCTTCGCAATCTGGCGAAGTTATGCTCGTTTTCGACAATAAGGAAGATGCAATCGAGGATTTGAATTGGCATCTTGCAACCCCTCAAATTGAGGGCACTTATTGGATTATCGAGCGGGAATTGCTAACCAGGGAGGATTATTAAGAAATGATGGATTTCTACGATGCTGTAAGCTACTGGAATTGCTACAAAACGATTTGCGAGACGCTTGACCGCATAATCCCGCAAAATGATTGGGTAATTTGGTGGGATGAAACGGAAAAGGCAAAGGCTGCCTTTGAATCCGAAACCGGTTGGAATCTCAGCGAATTTGCCAAAAGCTACGCTGCGATTTACGGTTAAAAAAACCCAACAAAAACAAGAGGTTAGATAATGCAAACTTGGACTGATAAAGACTGGGAATCACGAGAGATTTCGTTGTGGGTCAATAATGATGAAACATTGTACCGACTTGCGCGAACAAGCTGGGATGCTTGGCGTTTCTTCAAAACGCTTGAAATGATTGGGGTTTATGAGCTTGGTGGTGTTGCCCTAACTCCTGAGAATCTCAAGGAAAGTTGGGAAGACGCACAAGCAGAATAAATCCAGCAACTTACACAACAACCAAATAAACACCAACAAAAACAAGAGGTACCAATGCGAGTGATTGAAAAGAAGATTAACGAAATGATTTTGGAGGGTTTGAAGGGTAAGCAATTCGACCGCAAACTTTCCAAGCGAGATCGCGTAGTTAGCGACGGCAAAGGCAAGGTTCAGGTTTTCCTTTGGGATTCGGAGGTTGCGAGCTTTGATGCGGAAGCCAATGAAATGATTGTGGATTCCTGTGGGTTTCAGACGAACACAACCAAAAGCCGTTTGAATTCGCTGCTTTGGGATTGGGCTCGCGGCAACCCTTCGATTTATCAAAAGAATTTCACTTGGTTTGTTTCCAAGCGATGCCCGATTCTTTTGGAAGAGAAATCGGTTGAATTTCAAGGGGTTGAGCGATTTCGGCTCTTGGTCTGGCGATAAACCCAACAATTTCAGGAGGTTAAAAAATGTCGGATTTCATCGTTAATAACGGCGAATGGTTTTTGGTTCTATTCATCCTTCTGTTTTCATTCAGAATTTTGATTGGAGTTAGGAAACTCAACAAATCTGGAAAAGCCCTAACATCTCAACGGCTTAAACAATTGATTCTCGATAAGATTGCGGATAGCTAAATCACCGAAATCCGCGATAAATTCAACAATCTCTGGAGGTTATAAAAGCATGAAGAAGATTCACCAGTTCCCAGGTTTCGAGATTTTCGTAGTGGTTTCGGCATGTTGCACGCTTGCCTGTTTCGTTGTTCCGGTGTTCGGTTAAAACCCAACAATTTCAGGAGGCTGTAAAGCATGGAAACACTTTTGTTTATGGGCGTTTGTTTCATTGTGGCGGGAATTATTCACCGCTATGCGTTTCGCGATTAACCAAACATTTCAGGAGGTTAGATAAGTGTTCAATATTGTTGAAGAAAACGGCCAATTGATTGTTGTGCCTTTGGACCTTGTTGATTTCATTGAGCTTTATGGTTGGGATTATGACGCCCAACAAATCTGGAAAAGCTTCAACAATTCGGAGGGTTAAGAATGAATGACGGCATGAAATACTTTGAGGCCCATAAGCGTTGGATTTCGCAGGCAAAGGAACTGATTCCGCAAGTGCCTGACTTTCAACCGGATTTCGTCAAGTCGCTAGACGAGCGGATTGATTCAGGAATTCCGCTAACGCCAAAGCAGTTTAAGTCCTTGAAAAAAGTAGTCTTTTTCTTGAAGAAGCAAGTGGAGAATAAGTAATGGAAATCATTAGCGTTTTTGCGATTCCTCTTTTGTTCGGGCTTGCCTGCTATGTCCTTGATTTCATTTGGGAAGCCATCGACCCAATTGATTGAACATTTCGGAGGGTTAAAATGAAATACCAAGTCGTTTATATTCAGACACTTGGCTATCCTGCCAATCCAAATGGGTTTAAGACAACCTATGCCTATGAATCTAAAGCGTTTTCCTCGATTTGTGAGGCTCAAAACTATCGCAAGGATTGGATGTTGCGAATGTCAAAAGAGGATTCAATCAGGCTTGAATTGCTGAATGACCTTTTCCAAGTTGCCGAGTTTAAAGAGGATTAAACAAATGTTGAATCAGTCAAATCAAGAAGAAAAGACCGCAATGATTGCGATGACTTATCAAGAATGGGCCGGGACTAACGATCCAGAAAAAGACGAGTTCTATCGAGCCATTATCCATCTAATTAAAATGGGAATGATTTCAGCCCATTACGATGATAAAGCCGGCTGCATGGCTTTTACAAAGATTTCAGGAGGTTAGCTATTATGGCGAGGTCAAAGAAAAAGAATCCAATTCACGGAATCACAACTGCTCAATCTGAAAAGGAAGATAAGCGATTCGCAAATCGTGCTTATCGTCGCAAGGTTAAGCAAATGATTCAACCCGATGAAATCGTTGATGATTTGACCTTGCCCCAAATTCGCGAGACTTCAAATGTTTGGGCATTTGCCAAAGATGGTAAGCTCTGGAAAGCAAAGGACTATTGGATTAGGCATTATCTGATTTGCAATTCAGAAACCAAAGACGATGATATCATTGAAGAAATGACTAAGATGATGAGGAAGTGAAACAATGAACAATGAATAAAACATATAGAATCGAACCCATTAATAGTAAACATGATTTGAAAGTTGGCGATCTTGTTGTGCATTATCTTGATATTTCAACGAAATTACTTCCTGGGCTAGAATATAGGGTCCACTTTAGGGAAGGCAAAGAAATCATTGGGCTTGTTTTGAAGCCGCCGGGTGAAGGTTTTGCTAGCTTGATTGAAATTCAATGGTTAGGCAATTCTAATGAACATTCACCAGTATGTTCCGCATCTAACTTATTGCGTTTCATTCCAGGAACTTACACTTTGGAGGATTAAAATGCAAATCATTAAACCTACCGAAACCATTACCTTTTCACCAGAGGGCAATCCAGAAGAAATTGTTCTAATCATTTCAGGTACAAAGCTGAATAGAGTAAAGTCTCTAAGCATTCCCATTACTTACAAGCCAAAGTTATTGGTTAATCAATACGCCCACTTAGGGTCAAAGCGGAAAAGATAAATCATTCCGAGGAGATAGAAGATATAATGGAAGTAGGCGATATTCAAAGACTATTAGAGATTACCCAGAAAGATAAAGAGTTTCAAGCACTTATCCTATGGGCAATAGACGAAGACCAGTTAGTCCAACTCGCTGATAATATTCAGCTTTATTCGGTAGGTGGTATTGACCTAACCCAACAGAATCTAAGGGATCTTTGGTGGGTAGTAAGATGGTATAAGTAAATGGGAATAAAGGTAAGTAAGTCGGGAGGTTAGGGTAAGCAGAGGGTAAGTCGTTCAGATCAAAAGGGATTTATAAGTTAAGTGGTAAGTGGTGGGTAAGTGGTCGAAAGTAGTGGAGTATTTTGCCCCCCCCAAATACCCAAAAATAAATAGTATTCACCTAAACAAAAGGCAGCTAATAATCAATGGATTTCATTGTAATCCTTATTCTTTTTGCTATCGTACTTTCCTTTTTAAATGGGATAGTTAGCAGCGTGTTGGGAACCCTTAGCGTAGCCTTGGATATATTCCTTTTTGGTATCAAGACCTTGGGGTTTGTTATTGGTCTAATCATCCTTACCTTGGCGATCTTAAAGGTTATTCTTTCCCTGATGTAAGGGAACAAACCTTATTGCCAAACTTAGGAATAATAAAGGGAAAACAAAAAGGTGTTTAATCAGAACAATGTTAAGCGGTTAGCGAAATGATTAGATAGGGGCACTACCCCCCCTAACCCCCCTGGATTATAGGGGATTCCGGAAAGTACTTAACATATGGAAATGATTAGGGTAAAATGGCGACTAGATACACAAACATATCGCCGGTATTTTTTGGAGATTTGGGTTTTATTAGGGAAACTTAGGTTAGACTTAGGGAAGTATAGGGAAAGATTAGGTTTGGCTACCCAATACCGATCCTTATATTCCTTTAAGGGCAATACCAACCTGCTCTACTATATCTTGCTTTATATCTACCTTTAATCCAATAATTATAATACCTTCCTGGTGAATCGGCTAATTGCCATTCTCTTATTCTATTCTGAGGGATATAACAGTATAGGTACTTTCTACCTTGCAGATTTACATAGGTTTCTTTTTTAGACCAACATATTTGCCTGATAAAAGAGGAATTAGGAGTCCAACATAAAGCTAATGTTTCTACTGGGATTAAGATTAAAAGGATTAGGATTGTTAATATGTTCTTTTTCATTTTTAGTCCTCGCTAAAATTATATCTCATTATAGCCCGCTTTAACCTAAAAGTCAAGCATTGCCAAAATTGTTGTTTGTTGAAAAAAATTCTGGGAAATTTTTCTGGTTTTAAATGCCTATTTATTATATCTAATATTGGAGCCGACTAATGAAATTATTAATGGAAAGATGGAATAGATTCTTAAATGAAGAGGAAACTACTCTAACTCAAAAAATGGATAACCTTGTCAATGTTATGGACGATAAAGCTGCTGAGTTAGGTAAAGATTTCTATACTGCTTTAAAGGCCCAAAATAAACTTAAAGATAATGAAATTGTGGCAGTTAAAGATATGATTAAGTCTTATAAAACAAGTACAACTCCGACTGATGCTTCTGGTCAAATCAACCCTGATATAACTCTTGATAGAATGGATAATCTTGCTAGAATTGATCCTGATACTTTCTTTGCTTATGGCTGGTCATAAAAATGCTGGGTAAATTTTGAGATTAAGCACTTTCTTTATTTTCTTCTAGGGTTAGGTGATTGTCCGTAAAGTGCTTAACCACTAATGCTAGTACACCTACCCAACATAAAGCAAAAAAGCTCGTCATCCCTATATGGTCTGCTAATTTATCATAATAGCTAATAAAGAATTGAGTTAAGGTCGAACCTATGTAAATCCCTAGTGTTGTAAAGCTAACAGCTTGTTTGGCTGTTGGTGAGTATTTATAAGCTGCTACCATAGCCAAGTATAAGCCAAAGCCTAACTGACATAAGGCAGTAAATCCCTTGCCCATTATTTGTCCCGCTATATTAGAATCATAAGGATCTATTAAACCAGCATGAATAAAGCCCATTTCTGAGATGGACCCCATTATGGTGCCCCCTATTCTACCTATAACATAAGCCAATATAATGACTATTGGAAGGGTTACCCACTTTAAAGTTAAAATTAGTTTATCTTTGTTCATTATTACCTCTCGCGAACATTATATCAAGTTGAGTTGGGTAAGTCAAGTTAAAAAATTTCTTAAGGGCAGATTTTGTGTCTATTTAAAAAACGCGGGGGGTATTTTTTCCAGATTTAAAGGTCTAATTATAATATGCAGAAACTACTAACGGAATGGCGACAATTTCTCACAGAACAAGAAGATGAGGAAATAGAGCAATCTAGTAGAAAAAGAGGTCCATATATGGCTAAAAGTCATGGGAATAGCCAAGAAAGAAGATATGATGGAACTCATTCCTATAAGAAAGCCGAAAGAGCCTTAAGTCGAGCTGAGGAAGAATTTCCTATTTTAGTTGGTGCTTTAACAAAAGATATTATGGTTAGAGATGCTTGTTTACAAGAGCTTTCTGCTGCAAGTGAATATTCTACTTTTGACCTGGGTATCGAGCGGACCTTAGAGGTTATAGAAAAAGCTTTGTTTAACTATTATAATTATTATTAATAATCACGATTATGATTATTTGATATTCAATAAACCGGGATTATAATTTTAGACTATATAAACCTTTTAAAATGTTCTCTTAAGGACCGGTCTCTTCTTAACTGATTTACAGCTAGCCACCATTCATATTCTGTGTCGTATTCTTTGTCTCTCAGGAACCACTTCTTTTCCCCTGTTTTTCTCAAAATAATAGCTGGGCCTTTTTCATTATGGAATTCTCCATTTTCAAGCCACATTAATTGTTTATCTCCCTTTGTATAAGATGCGGCAGGAAGGCCACCAGGGCGATGCATTTTTCCATCTTTCCACCAAACTTCTGATCCATTAGCATATATGAAAGCTGGACCATCATCCCTACTTAATCTATTATTTTCGTTGTAATATCCAGCCCATTTAGGATTAGAATAAAGTGTACCGCCAGAAGGTAAACTTTTACGTTCGTATTTTTTTGCTTCATTGATTGTCACTTCTGGTAGTTTATCAGATAAAGTTTTAATTATATCATTTATTTCATAAAAATTTCGAAAGTCTAGGTCTCTTGGGCTTGATCCATATTTGTATAGAATATCTTCATCTTCTTTATTCGTGAAATCTTCCGCAGTATAATCAAATTGATATCTTGTATCTTCATTTTTGCTTATAATAACAAGAATTGGATCGTCTGGATCGTTAAAAATGTGGTTTGGGTCACCATGTTTAATCGATTTATCTGATCTGGAAAAAGAATATTGATCAAATGGGTGATCTGGGTTTTTTGGTATATAAATTTTCCACTTATCATCCTCATAGATGAGCTTTTCACCTGATTTTCGTTCTGCCTCTATTTTATCCCAAGCGGGGGATCTCTTAAACTTAATTCCTAACTCATCCCAAATTGGTGAATCAATTGGTGGCACATTTTTTTGTTTAGTAAAAAATGTAGTTTCTTCGATCTTTGTATTCTTTTTATTCATTTTAGTAATAATCTTCCTGATTGCCTGTTATATAAACCTTTTAAAGTGCTCGGCCAACCAACCCTGTGGCAATCTTAAATCATCTTCTGGTGCGGGACCTAGAATTAGATCATGCATTTCATTATCAAAATTTAATAAAAGATTTCTAAAGAATCCATAAACCTGTCCGAATCTGCCCATGCCCTTACTATCGTCATAGATTATATCGTCATAGATTTCTCCATAACTTAAACGTTCAGAGATATCCCATTCCGCAGCATTATTTAAATAAACTTCTGCAAATATGGGAAAATAAAAGCGAACTACAACAGATGGCTTTTTATTAGAATTAGATCCTACAAGTCCTCTCATTTGTGTCTGCATTGATTCACTAAATGGTAGCAATTCAGTTCTCATTTCAGAAAGATCAGATTTAGTTTTTAATTTTTCTGTTTCTCGATTTAGGACCTCTTTTAATTGCTTAAATAACTCTTCGGTTATTGGGTCTTTATTTTCTGATTTATCATCAATAAAAACCCTAAAAGATAAAGCAGCTTCACCGCCTAAATCTGCAAAATATTTATTATCTTCTTTAATCAGATCTTCAGGTAGAATTTCTGCTCCTGGCATTAATTTAGGAACACCATCAAACATGCTTCCTAATCCAATAAGAGGGTAATCTTCAGCTAATCCAAAACTATAAAGTTTGTTTTGTACATAACCTTTGTTGTATCGCTCAATACTTACTGCCCGCTCTTTGTCTAAAACAACTTTTTTGGGTTTTGCCGCCTCTTGCCAATCTTGTTCAAGATTGGTCATCATTCTATTTAAAATTGAATTGGCTTTTTCTTCTCCTAGTTTAGATATCAACCATTCTTTATAAGTTTCTAAGTAAGTATCATAATCTCTTTCATCCCAGAGAGTTAATTTACCATTTATTTCTTTCTGAAATGCTACTTTTGAGAATCTTTCGGAACCAACTTTAGATTTGGGAATAAAGAAGTGATGAACAAAATAAATTCTATTTCCTCTATTTTTATATGATTCATAGTATCTCCCTAGAGTTGGTCTGTGGGAGACGCACCAAGAAGAATAACCTAAATCACAAGATTCTTCAAAGTTATCTGCTATTGTCATTATTATTAAATCTTTTGGGTTATTATAGATAATATCGCCTTCAGCTTGTTCTGCTCTGGCTAGGTATTTTCGATAACCATCTTTATCTTTTAGACCTTCGGACGCTACTTCGACAGTATTAATAAATGATTTAATAGAAGGATATCTATTAGGATCTCTATTTTTTAATCTACCTTTAATTTTTTCAAAGTCGGAAATGGCGCCTGCTAATGGATTAAGTAAATTTACAACATCTTCTTGTTCTAATCCTGTTCTTGGATCGGTTGGTAAGTAATCTTCGTCAGTTAATCTGACCGGCCTTCCAGTTCGGCTGCCTAATAAGTCAAGAATTTCAGCTTCTTCTTCAATTTCTTTTTTAATGTTTTTTGCTAGCCACAAAGCATAGACATCTACAAACCTACTATTATCTGTTTTATCTAAAAGATATTCAAGAGCTGCCTTCATTTGAGGGTAATTCTTGATTGCATCTGAGTATCTGCCCTCTTCCAAAATACTCAAGAAGTTATTCCAGTTTTCGAAAATTTCTTTCATGATTTAAATAGTTTGTTTCTTTCTAAATAATTATAAACATCCGAAGTCAAACTGTAGATTACCACCGCCTTTGAGTAGGTCGCATGATTTTGGACAAAGAGTTATTTCTTTTGGATTGGCTTGGTTATCAACAGTAAAACCTTCACCACTTTGGGGGCATACATTATCTTTTAGTGTAGGAACTGCAAATAAGTCATCTGTCGCGATATAACTTAGCCCTATGTAAGAACTAGAAGGGATATTCTGAGGATAGGGAATGGCATAAGTGCATCCAGGCTTCGCTGTTAGAACCACATTTTGAGCCAAGTTGGCAAACATAGGAGCCCAATTTGTATCACAGACTTTGTATTTGCTTCCTCCGGTCTTTGCTACAAGGTCGAGATAAACTGAACCTTTCTTTGCAATAGTGGGACAATCTGTTTTTGTTTCATATCCAACGATACCGTGATAAACAAAGCCAAAGGGTATCTGTGGTGTCTGTAAAAAGTTTGCTGGGTCTTTTTGCTGTAGCTGGTCAATAAACCATTGAGAAGTTGTACTGCTATTATCGTCAGTCACGGCAACGAAATTCTTTGTAGAATCTGGTCTTAAAAACCCTTTCCAAGAGTTATAAGAGTTGATCAAAACTTGGTTTCCGTTTGTTGAGCCAATGGTTTGTTTAATGTGCAGAAAGTTTGGACCATTTGTACAGTTTGGACCACCAAGTGGAGGCTGAACACAGATGCCAAAGCCATTGCCAATAAGTATCATACGAAAGTCAAGTTTAGCTGCGCTAATATAGTTCGCAAAACTGTTAATATTTTGGTTTAGATATTTTGCTTCTTGACTCATTGAACCTGATGTGTCTATCCACCAAATAATATCAACCTTACCTCCTATCTTTTCTTCTTTTAGATTTAGTTCAGTTACCTCTGGAGTACAAATGTTTGGAGGAACAGAACCTGGGGCTGGGTCTGGATAATTTATTGGTCCAGCATCATAAGGTTCCACATCATCAGAAGAGCCCCAAGGAATATCAGAGAAAACTTCTTCTGCTTGTGTAAAAGTGTCTGGCTCATCGTATCCGCTGCTATCTGGGATAATAATGTCAAAACCTTCTACGATGTCTTCTGGTGGAGGTGTGCCTGAGCCCATATCCTTTTGTGGTTCAGCATCAATGCTATCCATTACCGTTCCAGTGTCTATGAAGTGAATAGGAACATCTGGTGGCGGATCTTGAGCATCCACTGTGGTTGAGTCCTGTGGAATACCGACATCTTCTGTTATTTCTTTTGTATCCTCGACTACATCCTCAACCGGGATTGAGATAGTTGAGTCATTGGAAAACCCCGAAAACGTGATAGGAGTAGTTATTCCCCTTTGGTAATCAGAACAAGCTGTTAATAGAAATAGTAAAATTAGTTTTTTCATGGTTGTACTCCAAGATTGTTTTAATATAACACGGAGAGTACAACAAGTCAAGTTTCTTTATAGCCACCGCCGCGCTTTTTACGCTTACAGTAGGCTTTCTGACTAAACCCTTTGGGGTTAGAGCAGTTTATTGATTTTTTATATTTTACAGACCAACGTTTTTTCTTTTTACCAGTTCTTGGATTGTTATACTCAATTATAATCCGGATCATAAATTAAATAGTCTATGATTTTGTTCTCAATTCCCAACATTTGGGGCAAACAAGGGCTTTTGTTTCGCCCTCAGCGACGACCATCCAGTTCATAGCCATCTCTCTGCTCTTCTTATCAAAGTCTCGATTACAAAGAGAGCAGTTATCTGGTAAGAATATATTACTTATTTTACTTTGCAGTTCTTTTTGTGCTTTCTTTTCATCTTCTAAGAACTTTTTTCTATTAATTTTTCTTTTTAAGTTATTACTCATAGTTTTATGGTAGCATATTTTTAATCAAAAATTAACTATTTAAGGTAAAGGATGAATAAAAAATGAAAAGATTTAGATTTGCTATAAAAGAACAAGATGAAATGCAAGTTTCAACTGATATACCAACAGCAGATGAGATAAAATCTGAAATAAATAATTTAATTCCTGATTTGGATCAAGCTCAATTACCCGCCGTCCTTGCTTTTATAAAAAATATTCAGCAAAATCAAAATAAATCAACTCTTGAAGAGAAAAAAAACAAGAAAAATTGCTTTTCACATAACAATTACAAGACATTTAATGGAAAATCAAAGTGTATTCAAGATACAAAGGGTCTTACAAAAGAAAAAGCTGACGCTTATGTATCCAGTGTTCTTCGAGATATGGGTGAGTTGCCAAAAAAGAAGAAAAAATAAACATTTTTAAGCAAAATTTGCTCTTTTTTCTATTAATTTTTCTTTTTAAGTTATTACTCACAGTTTTATGGTAGCATATTTTTAATGATTTTTTTAACTAATTACTAACTAAGGAGAATAATTATGAAATTTCCAATATTTTATGAAAATTCTAAGATTCCAGTTTGGATTAGCAAGATTGCTCCAATAAAAATTAGAGCAATTTCCTTTGGTTTATGGGTTTTTGATCGTGGCGTAGTTGATGATCGCATAAAAAGACATGAAACCATTCACTATCTTCAACAAAAAGAACTTTTTTTCATCGGACAATGGGCTCTTTATGCTTTTTTCTGGCTTTGGGGCTTCATAAAATACAAAAATGGCAAAGAAGCCTACTATAGATGTCCTTTTGAACAAGAAGCTTACTACTATCAGCTTCAAGAAGACTATCTTGAAACAAGAAATCCTTATGCTTGGCGAAAATTTGTTGTTTAATTCATTTCCATAGAAACAAATTGACTAACTTCTTCTTCTAAGAGAGAACATGCCTTAATAAAAGATAAAAGATCGGTTAAAAACTCTTTATCTTCAATTTTTTTATCAATTTTTTGACTATTGAAGAAAAAATAGTCATTAAAAACTTTTTCTAATCCATTTAAAGCTGAATAATAATTGCATAATGTTGCCAAATCGTGTTCTAAAAACAATTCAGAGTCTTTTAAAAGAGATTTTGCTTTTAATTTACAAGATTTGGTGACTGCGATGATTTTTAATAGTTCGTAAAATTCCATTTCAAAATTTTATCACATTTTTGATAATTTTTAAAAACTGAGATGTAGTTATTTTATGAGATGGGCAACTATTTTTCTATTTTTATTTATTTCATCATGTTCTTCTTATAGAATTAATGATTCTAACATCTTTTTTAATGGCCTTTTTGTCAAAATAGAAAAAATGTCTGTAATTGTAGCTTGTAATCCATCAAATCACGAACAATGTTTTCAACATCCGGCTGGCTCTACTGGGTCAGCCTTTCTTATTTCAGAAGATGACAAAAAATCTTACTTTTTAACAGCAGAACATGTTTGTCAAGCAAATTTGGACAAGTATAAAAAATTTTTTGAAGTAGCAGAGATTAAAAAGATTGTTGGAATAGACATTGATGGTAAAAGGCATGAATTAAAGATAGAAAAAATAAATAAAGAGAATGATTTATGTCTTTTAAGTACTAAAAAAATTCCAGCAAAGGTTTATCCTATTTCTAGGACAGAACCTCTCCTTGGAGACAAAATTTTTAACATTGCGGCTCCGTTAGGAGTTTATGCGAAATCTTTAGTTCCCTTATTTAGTGGTTATTACTCCGGGGAAGCCGAGAACAGAAAACTATTTACTTTGCCAGCTACGAATGGAAGTTCTGGTAGTCCTATTTTAAACCACAGAGGCGAAGTTATTGGAATGGTTAGTTCGGTTACAATAAATTTTAACAACATGGCTATCTCACCAACACTAAAATCTATTAAATTATTTGTCAATAGTGTAGATAAACAGACTAATTAATCTGTACTGTTGGTAAAAAATGATAAATAAAAACGATAATCCACATCAGTCATCTATGACTGTTATACTTAATGCAAAAGGTGATGTACTTTTATTGAAGAGACCCGATGGATTAGATCCAAAAGAGTACCCAAATCTTTGGTGCCTTGTTGGTGGTCACGGAATTATTGGAGAAACTCCAAGAGAGGGTGCTTTAAGAGAAATATTTGAGGAAACTGGTATAAAAATTAAACCAGATAACTTAAAATTTGTTCTTGAAAAGGTAGATGGTGAAAAAAAATATTATTTTTTTAAAACCGAAACAAATAAAGAACCAAATATGACAAGGGTTCTGGACGAACACGTTGGTTTTTCCTGGGTTAGACCAGATAGACTGGATGATTATCAAATGATTAAAGACACTGGTTTAATAATCAAAAGAATACTACGGAATTTATAACTATGAAGATGACGATTACCAAAGATGATTTAGAATTAACACAAAAACCTTCATTAAGTGGAGATTTCTGGAAAAATAAAAAACTAAACCAAAAAGTACGCACAGCAATACTAAAAATTGTTGATAATTTTTTAAAATCAACAAATTTAGATATAAAAAGTAAAGATGTTGGCAAAATTCAATTCACTGGTAGCCTTGCTAACTATAATTTCAGCAAATTAAGCGATGTTGATGTACATTTGTTGTTAAATTTCAAAAAATTAGGTTCTGATCCAAAATTTATGGAAGATTATTTATCAACAAAAGCAATTCTATGGAATAATACTCATAAAATAACTATTTTTGGTCACGAAGTTGAATTATATATTGCAGACATCCACTCAGATCATTATTCAACTGGGATATACGATGTCAAAAAGAACAAATGGGATATTGAACCAGTTATAGATCCTAAGCTAACTGCCGAATTGAATATAGGTAAGGTAAAAGATAAAGCAGATAAAATTTCAAAGCAGATTAATGCTATTGCCGCAAAAAAAGATATTGCTTTTAAAGATTTGGAAGACCTAAAAGATAAAATTAAAAAGATGAGATTGGCAGGACTTGAAAAAGAAGGCGAATACTCTCTTGAAAATTTAACTTTTAAACTTTTGAGAAGACGTGGAGAGCTTGATACTCTTTATAATTTAATGGTTCAAACGCAAGATAAAGAACTTTCATTAGACGAAGATATGGAGTGGTGGAAAAAACGCAGATTTTCCGATAATAAAAGATATAAAGAGTTAATGGGATATACGAAAGGTGCTAAGATATCAAGAAAAGGCAAACCTTATATGATCATTCCTTCTTTCAATCTACCAAAAAGCGGACCACCAGGGGTTGGCACTCTTGAAGAAGGTGGATTCGTTAGTGGTAAAGCTGCAAAAGCATCGGGTATATTATATGACAACTTACAAAAACTTGCAAAAGCAGTAAGTTTGGTCGCAAATGAAAGAGGTGGGAAAATAGACGCAATAGACGACACACTATCAAATATTTACGTCTATGTGTATGAAAGTGCGGCGACACATGGACACGTTAAAGATTCTGCTCATTACACTGGTAATGCCGCCGATTTTGAAATTGTACAAAAAATGAAGGGTGGTAAAGTGAATAAATTTGGATGGATTCACTCTTATTTAATAACGTTAGCTGCAATGGCTGCTGATATCATAGCCCCTGGTGGATTAGGGTTATATTTCGACATTGCTGGCAAGAAGGTCAATTCACCGCCACACTATGATGTTAGAGGGACCTCTTCGGCTTGGAAGTGGGTTGGTAGCTGTGGATCGAAAGCGGACAGAGGCAACAATACAAAATGTGCAGGATATAAATCATCCGGCGCATCTAAGGCCGATATTATCAATAGCAATCATTTGGATCTGCCCCCAGATTGGATTAAGTATGCAAAAGCTTGGGTTGCAGAATTTAATAAAATCAAAAGTGAGTTAGATAACCCCTAATCATTTTTTTAACTAATTATTAAACATATAGAGGAATTTAGAATGTATGAAATTAAAAACTTAGCAGAAAAAACATTAAACAAAGATCTGCTTGAAGAGTTTTTAGGTTTCGCCAATAATAAATTAGGAATAAACCAACCCTATTCAGTTTATTTTGTTGATGATAAACAAAACGCTGCTGACCCGCTTGGTAAAACAGCAATGTATAATCCTTCATCTAATTCTGTATATGTTTATGCTACAAATAGACACCCAAAGGACATTCTAAGATCTATTGCTCACGAACTAATGCATCACAAACAAAACTGTGACGGGCGCTTAGATAAAACTTATGGTGAAGGTTCAACATCTGAGAAACAGCTTGAACTTGAAGCAAATAAAGCAGGATATTTGGTTAGAGAATTTGAGGATAACAGAGCACAGACTCTCAATGAGGTCGCTCCCTTCGTAGCAGCAGGGGTTGCTATTTTGTCAGGTTTGTTATTCAAAGGGGATACGCCTGAAGAGATGTTGAAAAACAATCTCATGAAAAAGTTAACACTAAAATATCAGAAAGGCACACTCAAAAATAAAGTTGGTCGGGTGGTCACCAAAGCCGAATTCAAAAAAATGTTAAAAGATATCAAAGATTCAATGGCAGATAAAACAACTTTGGAAGACGCTGTAGAATACTTTGATTTAGTAGGTATGTTTCCCGGTATTGGCGATTTTGTTGATCTTATTAATATAATACCAAAATTAGAGTTAGTAAGAAGATTTTATGGAAAGCCGGATGAAATCAAGATTCCTTTTACCGATTATGGTATAAAAAAATCAAATTTTTATCTTATCGATGCTGCAATTTCAGCGCTATCTGCAATTGAAATAGGTGAACCTTTAAAAATAATCAAGCTCGTCGTTAAAAGAGGCATCAAAAATGTAGACGAAGCACTTTCTTTTGGTGAAGCAGCCTTAAAACTTGGGGTATTTATGTCTAATAGTAAATTAGACTTGTTTATATCTGCTTTGGGTAAGCTAGGTATTGTTGATAGGCGAGCAGTCGAAATCGCTGCACAACGATTACGGGAGGTTGCAGCAAAAACAAGAATATTAGCAAATAATTTAAAACAAGTAAAAAAGTTTGAAAGCACTTTGGCAGTTTTAAATAAAGCTAACCCATTAGAACTTTTTGAAATAATTTATAAGAAAGGTGAAAAATACGGATTAAGAAAATTCGATGATGCTGTAATTGCGCAAAAATTTAATGAGATTGCTCAATCGGTAGCCGAAAGGTTAGCAAAATCACAGATTGCTTTAAAAGCAGGCGAAGGGGTAAAAGTTTTTGATGACTTTTTTGCTAATTTAGGCTCAGTCGATTCAGTCGATCCAAGATTTTTGGAAGACATTAAAGGTATTAATTTTACAACGTCGCAAAAAGAAATTATTGGTTATGTGTTATCTTTAGCTGATGCAACAAAACAAAATTTTAGTACGATAAATGATCAGATTATTTCACCGATTGTGAGATCGATAAGACAAGGCGAACCAATTTACCTACAAAATTTAGAAAAATTAGGAATTCCCGGCAACCTAGCAGCCAATTTAGAGAAACTAAAATTTGATTTTTCTAAACCTGTAAAGGCTGCTCAGGATTACATAGTTGATGCTTATATGGAAATGATTGACATGGAAAGCTTAATGGTGGCTTTTAAGGAAATTATAGGTAAAGAATTAAAAAGGATTTTATCTGGCGTGATAAATGTTGAATTTAAAAATATTAAAGACACCATGGAGGGTATTCTTAAGGGTCAAAAAAATATGTCTGATTTGCCAAAATCGTTTTCTGAAATGGCAGACTTTTTTAATAAAAAATTGGCAGAATTGGCGACACAGGTACAAAATCAATTTTCTAATGTAAATCAAAGTAGTGATTTATTAAATAAAATGGCGAACGCAACTGAAAGAAATATGTTATTAAAAGCAACCGTGCCAATGGCCCAAAGAGTCATATCCAAGGCTAAAGATGCAAGGGCTGGTGTAAAGGCTTCTTTAAAAACAAGTGATTTGTTTATAAGAGCCCAACAAGCAGCAACTAGGATTCTTTCAAAAGCTATAGATAGAAACTTTCTTGGGAAAGGTTTTGCATCGGGACTTTATATAACACCAGTTGGTGCTCGCGCTGTTAATTTTGCAGGTTATTTAGTCGGTAAACATCTTAACTTAATGAAGACTGGCAGCTTAACGCAAAGGGCAGTTTCTGCTGTTCTTGCAACATCATATTTCACATGGTTAAGGGTGTTGAGTGCAGAGGACTTTTTACCCGGCGGCGGCGGCAAAGAGGGATTGGAAAAAGAAGCTGAATCCGCCCAATCAACGGCTGATTCTATTGAACCGGTTGCCACTACCATGGCAATGGTAATTGAGTATCTTGATGACGCCGTCGTGGAACGTGAACCTGTTCCACTACCCGGCGAAGTAACAGCGGCGCTTGATAAAGCGGAAAAAGAAGCTCGCAAAGAAACTAAACCCATTGTCAAAGCTGCCAGAAAAGCGGCAGAGAAAGCTTCTAAAGGACCTGAAGAAGCAGAGGAAGCAAAGAAAGATCTTACACAGGCAATCGAGCAGGCCGCAGAAGCAGCAGAGGAAAAATACAAAAAAATCATTGAATCTTCACCAAAAATCAACGAACTTGGTGATAAGCCTCGAAAAGAGGCAAGAACAAACACCATAAAAGCAAACGAAGGGCTTGGTGCCCCAAAAGGAACACGCAAAGGTGCTGTTAAAAGTGGTGATACTGGCGCTGGAAAGGGCGGTGGAAAAGGCGGCGGCACTGGCACTGGCACTGGTACCGGATCAGGATCAGGATCAAGTTCTCGAATTAATTATAGCAAAGTTGATAAGGCTATCAGCAGTAATAAATACAGCTCTGTAAAAAACATAATTACGAAAGAACTTTTTAATCATATTAAAAAATCTGACCTCGTTGATAGATATAGTGCAATTACCGATGTTGTGAAGAAATACAACAGATTAAAGCGCCAAATAACAAAAGATGACTTAGAACTTAAAGAATCAATAAACAATCTTGCGGATTATCGTGAAAAAGTACTCAATGAAAGATTTAATAAACTGGTAAAAGGATTTACTAAATGAGTCTAAATAGAAATGACATAAAAGTAGAACTTTATCGTTTGTTTGGTATTGGTATGATTACCGATGAACAAGCAAATAAAATTTTTGAAAAATCTTACGAAAATCAACAAATAGACAATGATATTATGTCTGGAGTAGATGATACTGCTGTTGAATGGGTTCAACAAAAAATTACAGAGTTGGGGTTCTAATAAATGGCAACAGCAGCATTAGACGATTACTATCTCTATAGAAAAACTATTGATACTGGTAGGTTAGCTTTATCAAGCCCAACAAACTTGTTTGGTTCTGGGGTTGATTCAAATACGAGTACCTTAACCAACATCGGTTTTACTTTTAATTTTAACAATACAGATTACACTCAGTTTGCTGCTTGTACAGATGGATATATTCAACTTGGAGCAGCAAATACCGCCGATTACTCAAACGATTTAAGTAAAGTAGACGGAAAAGTTATTTTATGTCCCTGGTGGGATGATTTAAGAACTGGGACGAATGGTCTTAGGTATGAATTGCAGGGTGTAACACCAAATAGAAAACTTATTATTGATTTTGATTCTTGGATTTTCTATCATTCTTCTGATCCAAACATAAAATTTCAAGTTGTTTTATATGAAACAACAAATAGAATAGAGTTTAGATATGATGATCCTAATTCTTCTACTTCTGCTGTGAGTGATGCTTCAGTTGGTGTTAAAATAGCAATTTCTGATAACACTGGCACCAATGCTGACGGAAAATTTAGAGACTTTATTGGCTCAACAGTCGCACCATATAATGTAGAGAATAATGCTAACGGTGGATGGTCACAAGTTATACGAGATGGGGTATCTATTCTTAAGATTCCAAACAATGCTCAAAGCGCCGTTGAAAGTAATAGTTTCCCTGGCGATCCCGATAATCAACAACAATCTCAGCAGTATTATTTTTTGTTCTCTCCAGATGAAGTTGTTGATTCACCTCCTGGCGGTGGTGGTGGTGTTCCTGTGTTTGGGGCAGATCAAGGATCCAAATTTAATGTAAATCCGGAAGGATCCTCTGGCGGTCCATTAATTAATCGTTTTGAATCTATAAATTCTAATTATGGTAAATCCGGAAATATTGAACAAATACCATTTACTTTACAACAGCCAGGGGTGTTTTCAATAAAAAGAAGATCAATTGCATATAAGGCTATTCGCGGAGACTCAAATGAATAAATTAATAAATGAAGGTGGAAATGTTTTCACATCACAAGAAGACGGTTCAGCAACTATTCGAATTAAGAAAGCAGATGTTGATCCTACTCTCATATGGCTGGGAAATGTTTTAGGTATTGAGAAGTTAGAAGACTTTAAATTAGGGACAACAGGTAAAAAAGAAACATCTGGCGATTTAGATATTGCCATTGATAAAAACAAAGTCTCAAAAGACGACCTAGATGAAAAGTTGATGGCGTGGGTAAACGAAAACCACCCAGAATTAGAATTGGCTAAACTGCCAGACGCTCAAAAAGAATATGACCGCTGGTGGTCTATCAAGTTAAAAGAAGTACCAAGACAAAATTGGGAAAAAATAAAGAAAAAGAGAGAAATAGCAAAAAAAGAACTTGAAAGACTTAAAACAAACAAGAAAAGGTGGATTGCAAGGTCGGGTACATCAGTTCACTTTAAAACGCCTATTAGGGGCGATGAGTCTAATGGTTTTGTTCAGACAGACCTTATGTTTGGTAATCCAGAGTTCATGCTTTGGTCTGTTCAGGGTGAGCCAGAGGGAAGCGGGTATCGTGGTAGAGATAGACAACTACTCATCAATGCCATCGCAACGGCGAAGGGATATGCTTGGAACGCCTTTTTTGGTCTAACGCATAGGACGACTGGTGAAGAAATTACAGACAAACAGGAGGTCGTCAATCGCCTTTTAGGACCGGGACACAAACCAGAAGATTTTAAAAGCATTTATACTCTATTTGACATTATTTCCAATAAAGAAAAATATCCAGATGAAGTTTATGAAAAAATTCGCGAAAAAGCAGGTTTTGAATTTCCACACCGCGATGAAGCTCTAAACGAAGCAAAAAAGGATAGTCCTCGTATTCAACACGCCGAAGATCTTATTTTCTTTGAAGGAAGCGCAGGTGCCATGAGAGCCCTTGATGCCCTTGAGAAGATGAACAATCCAGAAATTCGCCCTGAAACTTTTAAAACTTCTGTAAAATGGGATGGTTCACCAGCGGTTTATTTTGGTCGTGATAGAGAAGGTAATTTTGTTTTTACAGACAAAGGCGGCTTTGGCGCAAAGGTCGATAAAGGTAGAGCTAATTCAAAAGAAGAAATTGATGCAATGTATCGCGCTCGTTCAGAACGCGCAGCAAAAAAATCTGATATGACTGCTGAAGAAATATACCAACAAAAATATTCAAAAATTTCTGCTATGATGCAAAAAGCATTTGATTTAATAGAAAAGTCGCTAAAACCTGATCATAGAGGATACTTCTTTGGTGAGGTACTTTACTTTAATAAACCACAAATTGAAGACGGCAAATTTGTTTTTAAACCAAATATGATTAAGTATAAGGTTGATACTGAATCAGAAATGGGTAAAGAAATTGCTAATTCTGACGTGGGTATTGTTGTACATTCTGAAAAAGATGTTGATGAGAACCCAATTCTTGATGATGATAGACCACTCGACCTTGAACCTTTGGCACCTCCAGCCGCCGGCATCGTTTTCTTTGGTAAGACATTTATTAAAAAACCTGTTAATGTTGATGATGCTGAAGTTCAATCCGTCAAGCAATTAGTTTCTAAAAATTCTACAAAAATAGACGATTTCTTTAACACTGAAACATTAAAGAAATTAGCTATTTCAGATTTGTCTAATTTATTTTATACCTATCTTAATGGTAAGGTAGATACTGGTTTAGAAGATTTAGGATCAGATTTTATTGAGTGGATCAACTCCAAAGGGAACATCTCACCACAAAAGAAACAAAATGTAGAAAACTACATTGAAAACAACAAAGAAGCTTTTGATGTCATCTGGGAAATTGTTTCAAGAACAATGAAAATAAAAGATGATGTTATCGCCAATATTGACACTCAAGGTGGATTACCATTTAGCCAATCACTCGGTGACGAGGAAGTTGGCGAGGGTTATGTTCTTTCCAGTGATGGCAACCTTATTAAATTAGTTGATCGCTCTAAATTTACAAGAGCAAACCGCTCTGTCGTTAGAGAACAAAACAAGCTTGAAGCTGAATTAGAAGACCTTGAAGACACCGAGACACATGTCTTTATCCCAGGCGGTTTTAAACCCCCTCACAAGGGACACCTTTCACTACTTCTTCAAGCAATTCAGAAATATCCTGATGCCATTGTTCATATTACAAGCGGTCCAACTAAACGGGCTGAAGGTGGATTGGAAATCAGTGCAGAACAAGCTAAACAAGTTTGGAAAAAATATATTGAAAAGTATGGCATCAACAATGAAGTTGATCTTGATTATTTTGAACCTTTTAAGACGAATAGAAAGAAAGGAGATGGTAAAACAACCATCATCTCATCAAGCCCGTTCTTAAGAATTGGTCTTAGAATGGAAAATGATATTGAAAACATTAAGCCAAATTCAAAGATTGTTGCTGTGTCGTCAGAAGACCCACATATTAATTTTATAAAAAATGCAGTTAATTATCTAAACGATAAAAAAGAAAATCCAAAGAATTTCACTTTTGAGTCTCTTAAACCCGAAACAATCGATGTCGAAAAAGGTCGGAAGCTATCTGCCACTGATATGAGAAAGGCCATTAGTAAAGGCAATTTCGAAGAATTTAAAGAATTCATGCCTGAGAAGCTTTCTGAAGAGGACGCAAAAGAGGTCTTTGAATTGCTCGGTGGAAATTTAAAAGAAACCACGATGGCATCTGGTGCTGTTACGGGGTCAGCACGACCCCTCCCTTTTACTTCGGATAATAAAAAAGATGAAACTATTTATAAAGAACAGGTACAATTACGACAAATTATAAGAAAAGTTATTATTCAAGAAATGAGAGAGAAACAATCTATGATAACAGAAGAAAAACAATTAAGAGATTTGATAAGACATCTAATTAAAGAGATTGATAATCCAACTAAATCTACTGGATTAAATAAACTAATTCAAGCTCTCAAGATTGCATTGCCAACCATTGAATCAGGCTATAAATCTTTAACAACAGATAAAGAACAACGCGAATCATTTAAACAGCATTATCTTAAAGCTATAATTGATACTCTTTCGCCACAAGATGCAATCCGCTCTGCATCAGGAGGTGAGTCTGTTGGTCTTTTAGGTGGTTCGGCATTAGAAGAACAAGAAGGTGAAGATGTTAATGTCAATATTGAAGAAGACCCAACAGATTTAAGTGCTGACATTGAAGAAAAAGAAACAGATCAAGAACAACAAATCAATAAAGATGCTGGTGTTACTCTTAAAGATATTGAAGGTAAGAAAACTGATGTTCCCCTACCACAAATTCCAGGTTTAGATGAAACTGGTAGAGATGAATCTGTTGATGCTTATAAGAAAACAGTAGATGCTATTACAAGAAATTATAGAACCCTCCATAATGAAAATGACAGAAAAGAATTTAAAGATTATTTAATAACCAATCTTTTATTATACTTCGACAAATTTGAAAATGATATTTCACCAGAGTCAAGATCTGTCACAACTCCTGAATATGAGAAACAGAAAGCAGAGAAAGAACAGTTTATTTCAAGAGAAGAACAACCTATCAGCGAAACTATTAAAAAAGCAATAAAAGAAACTTTGAAAAATAAGTTTGTATAATGAAAACAAGAAAAGTAAAGAAAGCATTTTCTATAAAAAAGAAACTTAGATTAGAGAATAAGATAGATGAAGACTTTGAAGTAAGATTGAACAATCTTTCCTTGGAAGACATTATAGCTTTAAAATTGGAGCTGTCAACTAAAAATTTCAAAGGCAAATTCTACGGTCTGCAATTATGGAAACATTTTCCAGATATAACAAGAAATGCTGTGGTTAAGTTTGCCATAGCCTCCACACAATCAAAAATTAATGCTTCATTTGTTCTCGGAATATCCTATAATCTTTTAAAATATATTCAAAGAGGGTATGAATACGATGCCTACTTTGACACCACCCACTTAACAGATAAGCCAGAAGATGATATACTATGACCCATGAGAATAAAAGAACTGGTAGTTGGTGAATTTTATATTATTAAACCAACTACAAGAAAAGAAGTCCTGATAGAAGATGGACAACTTAGAATGGTAAATAATGTTCCAGTAAGAAAAGAAAATAGAATTTATAGAGACTCACTTTTTGTTTATGCTGGTCAGAAAGTAGAAAAGATAGAAAAAAAAGTTGACAATAAAAGAAAGGAAGTTTATACTTATAAGCCACACATAATGCATTGTGTGAAGACTGGTGAGACATTTAGAATAGCCAGTTATTATATTCAAACATATTTCACTCAGCCAAAGAAATAGGAGGTACTATGGAGGCAAATAGTTTGTTTGGGCGACCATGGAGTGATGTCGCTCGTTATAATTCTTTTGAGGAAGCTGACAAAAAGAGAAAACAGATATCTCAAGAAAAAGACTTGCAAGTTAAAATTAAAAAGCAACTAAAGGGATTTGTTGTTAAGTCTCGTTCAACTGTTGTAGAGCAACCAAAACCAGAAGTAATAGAGAAAAAGCAGTCCGACCGTCGTAACAAACGGAAGGAGCGCCGTAATGATCGCTGATGTAGTTGTTGGACTTCAATATGGTGATGAAGGAAAAGGAAAAGTAACTCACCATCTTTGTAGATCAGGAGGTTATACACATGTCCTTCGTTTCAATGGTGGCTGCAATGCTGGTCACACTATTTTTCATGAAGGTAGGAAGTTTATTACTCACCACATTCCAGCGGGTGTTTTCTTTGGGATTAAAAGTATTATTGGCAACGGTTGTGTTCTTGATCCTGTACAATTTTTTAGAGAACTCACAGAACTTCAAGAAGGTGGAATCCGAACTGAAGGCAAAATTTTCATTGCTAACAACTGTCATGTAATTACAGATTCTCATAAAGAAGAAGATGGAAAGGACACTACAATTGGAACTACAAAGCGAGGTAACGGTCCAGCTTACCGCGATAAATATGATCGCAAAGGGCTTCTAGCTAAAGAAGTTCCGGAGCTTAAGCCTTACCTTATCGATCTTTATGATGAGTTTTATGTCAAGGATCCAGATGCTAAAGTTCTCTGTGAAGGAGCCCAAGCTTTCGGATTAGACATTGATTGGGGTGATTATCCGTATGTTACTTCCAGTCACTGTTTGACTTCTTCAGTTTTCTTGAATGGAATTCCTCATACAGCCATTCGTGATGTTTGGGGTGTTGCTAAAGCCTACGAAACTTATGTAGGAGCAAAGAAGTTTCAACCAGACAACAATATAATGTTGGATAAAATTCAACAA
>Ga0208160_1000209_pt1 | contig 28660 bp, 34 predicted proteins | sample CB_VirMetaG_FD_184536 | JGI IMG/M metagenome (GOLD analysis project Ga0208160, IMG submission 184536) | Freshwater to marine saline gradient viral communities from Chesapeake Bay - CB_1504_1 Viral MetaG (SPAdes) (version 4) | ecosystem: Environmental > Aquatic > Marine > Coastal | place: USA... | reverse complement strand
ATTATCCTTGCGCGAAATTTAGAGCACGTTAGCTCTGAGATTTTCACTCAAGAGTTCGCCGGATTAACATTTTTGCAAAGCGGTATTACAGTTAACAACGAAGGCGGCCACTCTTCTTCAATTCGCAAAATTAAACTCGCGACAGAAGGCGGGTTCCGCGAATCTGGCAGCAATACTAACACTACCGGCAAGATCACCATTTCAGGCGAAGATGATACTATTCCAGTATTTACAATGGAGGGCGAATCTGATTGGTCGGAAGTTGAATTAAAGCAAGCTGAACTAGAAAACATTAACTTGCCATCTCGTTATTTTGAGGGTCACGCCGAATTATACAATCGCAAGATTGATGATTTAGGCTTTTTAGGCCAGGTGCGTACAGACGGCACACAGAAAACAACCGGCTTATTAAACTATGCTGGCTTTACTTCTGGCGCGGCAGCTGGCACAGCTCAGGCGTTAACAGGGGCGCAGCTTTATGACGAAATCGCTACTCTTCTTACTGAGCAATGGGCTGGTGTTCTTAATGTGGACACTTATAAAGCTGATCGCGTTGTTATGCCTGACGATGTTTATAATGTGTGTGCTTCTAAGATCCTTAATTCAGCCGGATCTGAAATGAGCGTATTAAAAGCGTTACAGTCTAACTTCCCAACCGTTACTTTTGGTGTAACTACTAAAGCTAACAGCGTGGGCGGTAACTCAATTACCATCGCGTTTAGCTCAAACCGTAGAGCTATGCAGTTCCGTTTACCGGTTCCATTAAACGTTTCAAGTGTTGACCAACGTGGCTTTAAATACTATGTAGAGTCTTACTTTGGCGTTGCCGGTCTTGATGTTATTGAAGACGGTTCTGGCCAGATCTTAACTGGACTATAATTTGTATTGCCAAGGATGGCATTTAATTTGAGGGTTATTTTATGAGCCACAAGAAATCAAAAAGTTCTGACGTTGAAAAAAAGACGGAAGAGTTTAAAAAAGAAGATCCTGCAATACTTGAAGTTAAAAAGAAAAACGTTTTAAAAAACGTGTCTAAACAGCATCACAGAATTTACGGCAGCATTGTAAAGCCTGGCGCTATCTATGAAGTTTCAGAATCTGATTCAAAGCAAGAGACCGCAACTAAGCGCATCGATAATGCTATCAAGCAAGGTTACTTAGAGCGATTATAAATGGCTCTTATTGACGATTTTAAGGCGCGCTTTACTGAGTTTACAGGGGCGCAAGCTGACACCTATATTCCGATACTTGAGCCAGTGTGGCCATGCTATTACGGCGGCGAGTATGATGGGTGCGGTGTTGAGATTGTATTAAATCTTGTAGCGCACCTGTTAGTAGCGGAAGTCTCAAGCGGAAGCAGTGCGGTTAAATCTACACAATCGCAATCTGTCGGCAATGTCAGCGTCTCATATGCTAATAGTATGGCGTCTAATAGCCTGCGAACAGATTGGCTCCGATCTACTAAATACGGCCAACGTTATTTAATGCTAACGCGCTCGCGGCAAGGTGGAGTTTTTGTTTAGTGAATGTTACGCCAGAGCAAATGCTAAAGCTTGTCGGAAACTACGCAAAAAACATAAAAGAGGCCAGTAAATCTTATGTCGCCGTTGGTTTGCCATCCGAAAAGGTTGGGGGGAAGGTCTACGGCGATGGTATGACAGTTATCCGCGTTGGCGCTATTCATGAGTATGGTCTAGGTCACAACCCTAGACGTTCCTTCCTGCACGTACCCTTTACTACAAAGAAAAAAACAATCTCAAAAGTAATTGATAATCAGTTTAATGATGTTCTATTGATGAAAAGCGACGCTAAAAAAGCCCTTGGAATTATCGGTATAGCTGCAACAAATATTGCCAAAGGCGCTTTCACTACGCGCGGCTATGGCGTATGGCCTGACATTAAGCAAGGCACAAAAAAAGCCAAGGGGAGTTCACAAGTTCTAATTGACAATAGAATCCTAAGTGGTTCGATAACATCCGTAGTTAGGAGCTAGCTTGATAATTAAATTCTACTTTATGGGTTGGTTGTATTGGGTGGCTTATGCTCCCTGATATGTCATCCGTGCTGGTTGCTTTTGAGCGCCCAGTCACTATAAAAACCGTGACTATAACTACCGTTGACTTTGTAGAAGTCGAGGCAATAACAGGCCGGTCTCAAAATTGCGTCGTACAGGTGGCGGATAAAGAAAAGCTAAACAGCGAGACAATAGATTGGTCTTTAGAGTATCTAATGGTTCATAGTTCAAGTGCTCTAGAGCAGGGCGAATACATAGAATTTAATGGATCTGATTATAAGATAATACAGCGGGGCCCGTGGAGCGGTTACGGCTACACAGAGGTTATGGCAGAAGAAACAAAGCGCCCATTATTAGTGGTTAACGCATGAATCCAGTTTTAAAAAAGGTTGCTTTATTTGTTCGCGATTTACTTGTTTATAACGAACAACTAATAAAAATAGGCCGACAAAACTCAACTATAACAGATTTTGATATAGGTTATATCGGGGTAGATACATTAGGGCAGTCTACCCGATTAGCTACCGGCGAGAAATACAATGGAACAACCGAGGTTATGACGCACTCACAAAAATGGACAGCGCCTATAGTGCTGTCGTTTTACGGTGACGGCGCATGGGATAGAGCCGCTAACTTTGGCTTGCTTGTAAAATCACAGGCGGCTTATGAGTTACAGCAGACGCTAGAGATAGGTATTTATCAGATAAGCAACTTGACAGACGTTAAGATTTTAACAGGTCAAGAGTACGGCGAGCGCGTCGAGGTCAATTTTAACGTACATTATGCGGTTTCTATTGATGTTGATATACTACGCATAGATGAAGCACAACTAGACATTATATCCGAAAAGGGTCAGGAGTTTACGCAATGAGCGCAAGCATTACAAACGTTATTAACGTTTCTTTATTAGAAGGAGGCTCATTAGCGGCCCGCGACAATTTTAATGTCGTCTCAATCATTACAAGCCAGCAAGATGGCCCACTGTCATCTGCTAATAGATACGAAATATACAGGGATGCGTCCTCAGTTGCAAGCGATTTCGGCACATCTTCTGCAATGTATGGTCACGCTACCGCATTTTTTGGCACTTCACCCAACCCTGTAAACGCTGGCGGCTATCTTATCGCTGGCTACTGGCGCGGCGTTGACGAAGATGTTGCAGCTACTAGCGCCGCATTAACTGGCGCTCAATTGTCAGAAGCTAACGTAATTGGTCAGCTACAAGCTATCAGCGACGGATCATTTGATGTTGATGTGGACGGTGTTACCGAGGTAATCACGGGCTTAGATTTTCAATCGGCGCTTACGCTTGATGATGTTGTTACATTGTTAAACGCTGAATTAGCCGGTGCAACCGCTACAGAGTCGGATCAAAAACTAATTATCACTAGCGACACTACAGGTGTTACCAGTCTTATTACTTTGCCGGTTGCGGGCGCGACTGGTACATTCGTCGGTGAAATCCTTGGCTTATCAGTTGGTACTGGTGCAGCAGCTGTACAAGGTGCCGCGGCTGTAACACTATCGGCTGAAACTAAAGTGGCGGCTGCTACAGAATTGAAGAGCCAAACAAACTTTAAAGGCGGCGTATTCATTGATAACCCTACAGATATTGAATCTAAAGCGTTGGCAGAATGGGCGCAAGCTAACGACACACTTTTATATGATGTGTTTAGCGACACTGCTAACTTAACGATCGACCCGGCGAATGTGGTTTGGGACATTAAACTTTCAAGTTTAACCAATTATCGTATGCTATTTAGTTCTGCCAACAATCGCAAAATGGCGTCTAGCTACATGGCTCGCGCGCATACTGTTAACTTTAACGGTGAAAATACAGCGCTAACCATGCACTTGAAAGAATTAAGTGTTGCGGCTGAGGGCTATACAGAGACGCAAATTACAGCGGCGAAAAATGTTGGTCTAGATATCTATACAACTATCAAGTTAACGCCGTGTATTTTAACCAGTGGCTCAAATGACTTTGTAGATAATCGTTATAACTTGCTAGCGTTTGTTGATGCAGTTCAAACCGATATGTACAACTTGCTAAAAACAACAGCAACCAAAATACCTCAAACAATTCGCGGCGTTAATCAGTTGATCGACCAAGCGGAAAAAACCACTCGCAACTTTGTTACAGCTGGTGTATTTGCACCTGGCACTTGGTCTAGCCCTGACTTTTTCGGCGACCTAGACACATTTAACCGCAATGTTCTTGATAATGGTTTTTATTGGAAAGCTGGAAGTTTAGCGGATCAACCGCAAGTCGATCGCGAGTTAAGAAAATCGCCAGTTTTGCAAGGTGCTGTTAAGCTTGCCGGTGCGGGTCATTCGGTTGATATCATTATTAATCTAAACAAATAAGGTGACGTAAATGTCAGTAGTTACACTAGCAGCGGATAGTACCACGCTCATCTTAAATGGTACTGCTATCAATGATTTGGCTGAGGGTGATACGATGGTATTGGCTCCTGTCAACCCTGCCACAAGTCACGTTAACGCGATTAATGGCGGCGTAACAATCAACGAGCGCTCAGATAAGGGAGTTTATGATCTTACTGTTCGCGTTCATAAAATGTCAGATAGCGATGTATTTTTGAATAACGTGCTTAGGTCTTCCCCTCCTTCTATTTTAAATGGTAGTGCAAAAGAAGATTATAACCGAGATGGCGCAGATTTGACAGAAAGCTGGCTGCTTGAAAGCGGATCAATCACTACGCAGCCAACAAATACCAAGTCAAGCACAGACGGTAACGCCTTGTCTGAATATGTTATTAGATTTAGAAACGCTTCAAGAAACCTATAATAATACAATCCAAGGGTGAACGATAATGAGCAAAGAGCAAAGCGAAGAAATTAACGCCGCCAAGGATATGGCCCGCGCAATTTATGAAGATAAATGCGCAGAAATTAACGGACGTGAATATAAAATAACAAACATGAATCACGCCAAGCGTCGAAAAGTGTTTGCCTATTTTACTCACATTCAAGAATCGTTAAGCCGTGGCGACCTTTGGTTTTTAGAGACTAAAGACTGGCAAGATGTAGAGCAAACCATTTCGGGCATTGTCACTATTAATGATAGCTTATTGAGTAAAAAGCAAGGCCATTGGGATGAGTTCCCAGAGGACTACATTCTATTTATTCAATCAATGCTGCCAGCGATTAGTTACCCTTTTTTAAAAGGTCTCGGTGGAAACTAAAGGTTTTCGCGCCTTCTGTCGAGAACGATTTTATAGCGCACACAAACGTAAACGATGAAGACATGGCAGTTTTCTATTTGGCCAAACAGGGTTACGGTTCGGTAAACGATATAAAAGAATGGGACACTACGCAATTTTTAGACGCTATCGAATACGAATCGATTAACAATGCGATAGAGCGTTACACACATCATAAAGCTGAGCAGAAATAGTTCACCCTCTTGCCCGCTTGTCGGGCTTTTTTATACGAGCAAACAATGGCAGTAGTTACAGAACTTATAACTAAATTCGGTTTCCAGGGGTCAACACAACCACTTGAAAAGTATAACGTCGGCCTTGGTAAAGGCGTTGCTATGCTTGCGGGTATGGCCGTTGCCGCCGCCGCAACGGGTGCCGCAATAGCTAAGTGGACAACTAGCGTGTTGGCTGCAGAGCAACCATTAATAAACCTATCGTCTCAAACAGGTGTGGCCATTGAGCGCATACAAGAGTTGCAATACATAGCTAATGTAAGCAACTCATCGACAGAAGCGCTCGGTTCTTCGCTCGTAAATCTATCAAAGAAGATAGGCGAAGCCGGACAAAAGGGAAGTGAGGATTTTTCGCGGCTAGGTATTAGCGTTAGAGACTCAAACGGTAGAATAAAATCAACGGATAGAATTTTATCAGAGGTTGGAAATAGCTTTAAGCGCCTAGGTTTATCGATGAATGAGCAGCAGTATTTCGCTGATGCTCTAGGTATTGATACGACTTTACTTAATATGCTTTCACGAACTGGAAAGGAAATGAGCGAGCTTGCTATGCGAGCGAGAGACCTAGGCATACTCACAAAAGAGCAAACGAACGATGCTATGGAGTATAACGACACGCTAACTACTATGCGCTTCGCGATGGATGGAGTTCGCAGATTAGTAGCTGTTGGCTTAGCTCCTGAGTTTAAAAGAATGGCGGAAAGCTTTACGGAGCTTTTGATTAAAAACAAAGATTGGATTGTCGATGGAATTAAGGCAGCCGTGGGTGTGCTTGGTGATTTTCTCGCTATGCTTGGTCGCGTATGGCCGGTGCTTGCCGCTGGCGCAGGGTTATTTGTTGCGCTTAAAATTGCGTCAATAGGGTGGGCAACTGCATTAAAAAGTCTTAAATCAATAGGCATCTTTGCGCTGTTATCATTAATAGTATTGGCCATCGATGATTTAATCGTAGCATTTCAAGGCGGAAAATCTGTCATAGCAGACTTCTTTCAAGAATTTTTCGGGGTTGATATTGTTAGCGTTCTGACAACGGCATGGGATGACCTAAATAAATTTTTTGATGATGTTGGCAAGTTAATAGGTAAAAATCTTTTTGAGCTGTTTGATAATCCAGTGGAGTATTTAAAAAGCGCTTTGCTTGATGCTTTGTTGTGGCCAATAAAAAAAGCATTCGAACTACTAAACAAAATCCCCGGCATTGACATTGATGTGGGTACAGCATTCGACAGCTCTATGACACCGGGCGGCACTAATAGCCAAAGCAATGTTAGTAATAGCAGCGTTACGCAGAATATTAAAATGGAAATAAAAACAAACGACCCTGTAAAAGCTGGTGATAGATCAGCCGAAATGATACAAGAACAAATGACAGACGCGCAATATCAAAGCAAGCGGGGCGGGATGTAATGGCAGTTATTAGAGATTATTTAAACGGCCAATTTAGGGATAACTCTAGCGCTGATGAGGTTGGTATAGGCGGGTTTTCTACAATGTCAACCGTTAGCGAGCGGGTTATAAGGACGCGTGACGTGCCAACAACTTATCTCGAAGATGGATCACACCTTAACGACCATATTATAATTAATCCCCTCAATCTATCCATTGAAGGCGTGGTTAGTAATTCTTTTGTATTACCGTCGGTTGCATTCGAAGCAATCGCGGACGCATCCGCAACGGTTGGAATTATAACCCAGTACGCACAGCCTAGAACCAATACGGAGCTTTCTAGTCTTACCGCTTTGGGTGCCGACGTTTTTACAGCAATAGGTGCAGCTGATAGTATTATTAATTCAGGGCAGCGTTTTGCGTCAAGAGTTGGTTTTTTAGGGAGTGAAGGAAAGTCGAACATCGAAAAGTTTATTGACGCTATGGAAGGGGTAATGAATAGCGATAGCTTGATAGAGATTAGCGCACCGCTCAGAACATACAGAAACATGGCTATAACCTCGCTTGATTACGATAGGGACAACACAACAGACAGTCTTAATTTTAGGATCGAGGCGCAGCAGTTTAGATTTGCGGAAACAGCATTTTCTGAAATTAAAGCGGCCAAAAATCCGGCTACAGGTAATAACGGGCAGCAGTCAGATCAGGCCGACAAAGGGCCGCAAAGTGGCGAACAGGTAGAGTCATTTCTAAGTGAAAACATTATTGGCCCTATAAGCGGTTTATTCTCCAATGATTAAAATACAAAACCTAACAGACGAACCTATACAGCAGCACATTGTTATTTTTAATCGTTCAGAGATAACCTTAACCTTACGTTTTTGGCCAAAGACTGAGCTATGGACATTTGACGCGACTTACAACAATAAATCTGTTTATGGTTTAAAATTATCGGTAGGTGTGCTCCATATACTAAGTCAAAACCAGCCGTTTGATTTTATCGTCACTGATAATTCAGGCTCTGGCATCGACCCATTCAAGCGGGATGATTTTTCTAGTAATCGATGCGCGCTGTACATGCTTGAGGCTTCCGACATGGTGCGCATTAGAAATGGAGCGGAGGTGCCAATTGCGGGAAATTAAGCGAAACAAGCGGGATTATATTCTGACTATACAGGCGCGCGGGGGCGAGATAATTGTGCGCCCGCCAATTCGTATAAATTTTCAGGTTGATAAGTCAGATGAAGGTCAGCTGAACAAGGTTCAAATGACTATCTACAATCTATCCGAAAGAAATAGACTTGCATTGGTTAAAGACTCAGAAGAGCAAAAAACAATACCCGTTAATTTGTCCGTTGGGTACGATGGAAGATTTGAAACAATATACAAAGGAACTATTCTAACCGGATCAAACGAGCGACGCGGCCCCGATATTATAACGACAATATCAGGCTTAGACGGTGGCGCAGATGGCCTATTTAGTTTTACCAATAGGACGGTAGAAGGCGGCGAGCGCGCGGTGGATGCTTGTCTTGCTGATATGCCTAACACTACAATCGGTAAAATAAACACTAGGCCAGTATTAAGTAGGCCAAAGGTTTTAGTTGGTAACTCTCTAAAGCTAATTGAAGAAACCATAGGCGAGGATGAAACATGGTATATCGACAACGAGCAACTTTTTATCATAAAAGATAATGAGGTTGTGAGTAATTTTATACCGGTTGTTTCTGCGGCTACCGGCTTGGTAAGTACTCCAGCTAGAGAGTTTAGCAAAGTAACATTTGAAACTAAAATAAACCCTGCCATTAAATTAGGGGGGAGGGTCAACCTTGTTAGCACTACAGCGCCGTATCTCAATGGAATCTACAAAGTGCGAACAATGAGCTACGCGGGGGATAATTTTGGCGACGCATGGAATCAGGTTTGTACCGGTATGCTAATAAAAAACGCGGTAGTGATATGAACGAAAAAAAGCAATTAATAGACACTATCGACATTGCTAATTTTAACGCGCTAGCGAATACGCACACGTCATCCTTAGCTAAAGTGGTAGCTGTTAATGAAACAACTATCGATGTCAAGCCTGTTATAAACCGAGTGGTAAACGGGCGTAGCATAGAGCTAACCACATTTACTAAGGTTCCGCCTTTGTTTATGCAGGGGGGGTCTAGTTATACAGCGCACCCTATAGCCGTTGGTGATTACTGTTTATTAATATTGACAGAAAGATGCTTTGACCGATGGTACGAAGGGGAAGACTTCCGCGCGCCCGCAGAGCTACGTATGCACGACTACAGCGATGGCATAGCAATAGTGGGTGTAAACCCACGAGCAGGGGCAATTACAATACCAAGCGTTATTCAGCAAACAGGCGACACCAACCAAGACGGCAATTATACCCATCAAGGCAACCGCACACAAACTGGCGACTACACGATAACCGGTGATATAGATCACACTGGTGACCACGGGCAAACAGGCAACATGACGCGCACAGGTACGCGCACGCAGACGGGAAACGACACAATAACAGGTAGTGGAGCATATAGCGGCAACCTATCAGCGGCTAGCTTTTCGGGCCCTGGAGGAGGGTCTGTAATAACCACTGTGCCAATTGAATCAACAGCAGATATTGGCGCGGATTCGTTCACTGTACAGGGTAACGCTGGCGCATCAGGTACGTTTACTACGGCAGACGCCAAAACAGTAACGGTGCTTAACGGCATCATAACGAGCATAGTATAATGGCAACTAGAGCAATAACAAGTGGCGGAGACTGGACATTTGGAAAAGGAAAGGCTGACTATGTGTCCAGTAGCAAGGAAATTAGGCAAAACGTGGTGACCCGACTCAGGTCATTTAAAAACGACTGGTTTTTAGATGTTGAAGACGGTATAGACTGGGTAACACTACTCGGGTCTAGAAACAACGAAAACCGAATATTAAGGGAGGTTGAGCGTGTTACTCTACAAACTCAGGGTGTTGTATCTATCGACGCTTTATCTATCATTTCGCGCGATTCTAACCGAGGTGTTACAATAGAGTTAAAATTTACCGATGTTTTCAATCAAGTTTTTAACGGCGAAGTAACTATATAATGAAGCCAGAATTTACAGTTGACGGCATATCCGTACAGACATATCAAGAAATATATGATGAGCTTGCAGCTAGCTATCGGCTGATCTATGGTGACGATATTAACCTAGATGCTGACAGCCCAGACGGACAGCGCGTAGCGATTGAGGCTCAATCTAGGCTTGATCTACAGACGTTTGGATTAACCCTGTATCAACAACTTGACCCTGACTTTTCTTTTGGCACAGCTCAAAACAGATTAATTAAGTTGTCAGGAATATCACGCCGCCCTGGAACTAGGTCGCAAGTAGACGTTAGCGTAACTACAGACAGGCCGGTTACATTGCCAGCGGATTATGCTGTCGAAGACACACTTGGACAAGCATGGACTACGCTCACTAGTGTTGATGTGCCTCTTGGAACAACAACTGTAACACTGTTTGCGGAAGAGTTTGGCGCATTGGCGGCCGACGCATCCACTGTGACGGAACCTGTAACGTTCGTAACCGGCGTATTAACTGTAACTAACCCACTGGCGGCAACGCCCGGTGTTGATGAAGAGACAGCAGAAGAGTTGCGCATTCGACGCAACCGATCATTAGAAAACCCATCTACAAGCACAATAGGAGGTATATTTACCGCTGTAACACAGGTTGCTGGCGTTACCGACCTTGCGGCATACGAGAATGACACAGACGTTTATGATGCAATTTTAGATATTGACCCACATACAATGTGGGTGATAGTTGAAGGCGGCGCTGTTGACGAAATTGTCGAAGCTATCGCAAAAAACAAGACCGGCGGCACCGGCCTAAAAGGAGCGGTAACAGGCGATTATGTAGAAACTTTGTATAAGCCTAACGGCGATCCATACATTATAACAAACACAATGTTGTTCGACAGGCCTACAGAAATACCTCTTTATATTAACGTAACAGCGACAAGAAAAGATCCAGCTATACCAGTCGATGCCGCCGCTATAGAGAACGCTCTAGTCGCTAGAGAATGGGCTATTAATGAGAACGCATTAGCTTCAGATTTATACAGTACCGTCTATAGCACGGGAAGCACTTTTGTTGCTACAGATCTAGAGGTGAGTCTTGACGGTATCACATACGTAGCCACGTCGGTAGAGACAGCGGCGGATGAGAAATTTACCGTTGATGTAGCTGACATAGTAGTAACCGAGGTTATTTAATGAGCTTTGAAAGCGAATACCGCGACCTATTAATAAAACAATATTGGGAGCAACCGAAAGCCAGAGCAGAAATAGAAGCTAACGCGGAATCTTATAAGCGTATTTTTGAGTGGTTAGACAGCTTTACCGAGGCGTTCGATGTTGATTTTGCAACCGGCGACAGGTTAGACATTCTTGGTCGCGTTGTCGGTGTTCGTCGTAGCATTCCTTATGTTGTAGATAAGTTATATTTTGGCTTTGATGATAACGTCAACTCTACCGGTTTTGAAGATAGGTTTTCACCCGTCGCAGGGGTTGAGCCTATGCGCGACAAGTTCGAGCCTCCTTATACAACGCTGGAACTAAACGATAACGACTACCGCTTTTTTATAAAAGCAAAGATAAGCCGCAACGCTGGCTCGGCTTTCATGGTATCTGATGAAAAAGCCAGCATACAAGACGTTATAAACCAAGTTTTTGATGGCAATGCTTACGTTGTAGATAATAAGGATATGTCGCTCACACTGTACGTGTCACCCACATTTAGAATTGACACACTTCGCGCAATTATTGAGCTTGGTCTTTTGCCTAAACCTCAGGGTGTGCGATATAATCAAATAATACAAGGCTCCCCCGGCGAAACATTCGGTTTCGCCGATAACCCTAACAGCTTGGGTTTTGCAAACAAATTCGATTTAGCCGCTGAACCAGGCGGATTTATGGCTAACAAGGTATTTTTATAAATGGCTAAGATTACACGATATACGGGCAACTTGCCAGCGTTTGGCTCAACAGCAACCGGCACCAACCGCACTGTATTCAACGACGTTATTCAAAGCGACGCGCTAGACGACAATATCAACGCTGATTTTCAACTTGGGTGGGAGATCACAGGTGTCAACGACGCCCCAAACAAGCAAGACTTTAATGCGCTTGGGTTTACTCATGGGCAGCTTCTAGCTTACTTGCATCAAGCTGGTGTGGCTGAGTATGACGCGTCCCAGGAGTATTTTATAGGCTCAGTCGTAAACTATCAGGGGCAAATTTATAAATCCATTGCGGCTACAAATATAGGCAATACCCCGTCCGCACTATCTGCAAGCTGGATGATAATAAGCGGCGTTATTTTAGCCGAAGATTTTGACGATATACGTGCGTTAGATGTCACAACAATTTTTAACGGACAAGTTATAGTGTCGACACCGGCCAATCTACCGGGAATTTTTGCAGTGCGCAACAGCGCGGCACATGGCTTGAGCGATAACGGCGACTCGATTATTGTTATAAATGTTGACTGGTATGCTGAGCGAGTCGACGCAAAAGACCATCCTTTCGATAATGTCTCTGATATGGCCGCAATGGATGCGCCTTTGGCTCTAACGTACTCAGACAATAAAGAAATTATAAGAACAAAATCTTATTATGACGAGGCCACAATGGGGGATGTTTACCCGAGTGGTGGTGGAGAATACACAGTTTTAGCGGCTGCTGAAGTGACGGCAAGAAGCATCGTTGTTGATGATATTGTTCACCACTGGTTAGCCGGGGGCACTGACTATGCAGCGGTTTTAGATATTGATGGAAGTATGACGCCTTATCAGGCGGGAATTTTAGATTCTGTTGAGTGCTTTACACGCTGGGAAGCTATGCGAGATCAGTTAATGGTGGGTGGTGGTGATATAATAACACCCCTTGGATTCACTTATGAAACTGCAACGACATTAGATCTGCTCGGCAATGTGAACATGCCAGGCAGCTTTAAAATCAAGCATCAAGGCGATAACCAGCATAGATTTTTATCAATAAGAAGCGAACTAAAAACACAGTTTTCGTTAAGTGCCCAAGCACTAACGGTAGGACAAAATACATTGACCGTTGCTGGCTTTGACGCAGTTGAGGGGGATATGTTTTTAATCCGATGCGGTGACGATATTTATGACGTGAATGAAGAAAAAGTCAGGCATTTCGCTCGCGTGGAAGATGTTACAGGATCGGTCGTTGAGTTCTCCCCACCCCTGCCGGAAGCGTTCGGATCCGGCGAAAAGGCGCCGGTTGTCGAGACGTTCGTTCTTTTTAATGACAATACCGAAGTGGGTAACGTCACATTGGTGCAAGACGCCACAGCGACCCTCGATGGTGATATTGGCGTTTACACTGTAAAAACAGCAAACACAAAAATAGGTGTAATTTCAGCGGCGGATGATGGTGACATTACGCTGTATGAGCCGCGTGAATCATTAAACCCGTATTGCGCCGCCGTTTTGGGCCGCCGTCGAGTAAGTACAGCGGGATCAAATGGCCGGATCGTCGCGGGATGGGGCAACAAAAACGCAGTTATAGGCGTAGTCTCGGGGGAAAGTGATAACGACGTTGTCTACCAAGAATCTTGGGGCGATATGGAAATCGGAACTCTTATATTTAAAGGTATAGGCACAGATGGTATTAATATTCGAGGTAACAGCACGTTAAAAGTTGGCGAAGCGATCAACTGTGGTTCAACGGCGTTTTATAAAGAATCAGAAAACTCAACAATATTAACCGACAAAATAGTAAATGTTGATAGCTCAAAAGCTTTTAGTATTCGTGGCGCAAAGTCAATTCAGCTTGCCGATGGGACAATTTACCTTAACCAGGGGTATCAATCTTTTGAAGTAACCGTGCCCGCAAATGATCCAGCCTACATAATACCTTTAGCCACTGGCATAGTCACAGATCTCGTTGTAACAGCGGGAGATCTAGCAAACTTAAGCAACATAAGATACGGGGTCAGCGGTACAGATACCTCGTTTTTGTCGGATGTTGTCGCACATGGCGGCGAGTCAAAAATAGCAACTAATAGCCTATTGTTTGGGTCTGATTATCCTGAGTCGGTGCCGGGCGCTAAACAACTAAGGCTTAATACAGCAGTAGGATGGTCTGGAACTGTTCGTATTTCGTTTAGAATTCTTATAGAGCGACCTTAATGCAAGATAAGATTGAACAAGTGTCAACAACGGTTTCAAAAATAAGCGCAACGATAGCCGTAACGCCTGGCGTTGCGTCTATTTTTTCTTTGCAGTTTTGGAACGAAAACAGTTCCGGCATTGTTGCTATGTGCGCCCTTGTGGGCGCTCTGGTAACAGTGGCAACTTTTTGTTTGTCTCAGTGGCGTATAAGACAGAAATCAAAGATTAAAGATAAGGTTTAGCTCACAAACCACTTCCTCAAATAACTCTATAACTGAAGAATTATTGTCTATAAGAGTCATTTTATGTTCGTCATATTCTATTTTCATCGTCTCATCTTTCGGCTTTCTTCCGCTTGCGTCAACCCAGAATATGTGATCGAACAAGTGTTTGCTGGCCTCGTACTCTTCATCGTCGCGCATACCTACGTAAATGTCGTACTCAATTAAAAGCTCCATGCAAAGTCTGGATCTATCAGTTTTGTTGTAATCCTTTATTAAATTGTACCATAACTGCCTGTGGTTGTGCCTGTCTCTATAGCACTCTCTTACGCTGTTATATTCCATGTGTGGATACACCGCCTTCTCGCAAGCAAATAAGCTTGAACTCGTAAACTCTAACCCTGTTAAACCTGCAATAAAATGGGCAGCGGTATCTTTGCCATGCCTTCCGGCTCCAAGCACTAATATTTTCATTTGTCAAAAACCTCTTTAAATTTATTATAAATACCGTTGTTAAATAAGCGCCTTATTATGTATGACCTTATCAAAGATACTATTGTAAAAAGACCTCCGATGGCCATGTGATCATGGTGTGATACGTGTATATCAAATAGCGGAAAAATAAGCATTTGAGCTGCAAGCGCTACCCCGTATCCAACGGCAATATTAAGCAGGCTTTCTATTAAAGATTCTATTTTTGATTGTTTCATTTTACCCTCATCATAGGCGATAGCCTATTATTTTTAATAGTAAATATTGCACGCTTACCGTTATTATAAATAATTCCGCTAGCAATACTATTCGTAGAAAACCCGCTTTCGTACTCCAAATTTTCGACAGAAGCCCCTACCTGATAAGCTCCCTTGATAATACGCCACGAGTGAGAATGTCCTATCATGGTCTTGGCACCCGTCTTAGCAAACCCCGCCGCGCTTCCTCTTGAACCGTTTGGCCCTCTATCACCATGCTGTGAGCAGTTAATTCCTTCTATTTCAAAGTTATCGTTTGGTGTTATAAAGTTAATATTTATAGCTGTGCAATATTTTTCACAGAATAACCTAAATAAATCAGTGGTTCCACCATTTTTTATGCTTTTATTTAATAGTTCACCTAGCTCAAAATAGAGTTCTAGATTAACAATGTCGTCACCATTTGGTTTATATCTTTCAAACCACTGGTCTAGGTGCCGATGGTGGTTAGAGTCGACAAGATAGCACCCTGGACGCTTGTCAAGAAAGTCTACCGCCTGCATTAACTCGGTCCTTAAATCTGTTTGCTTATGTATAGATTGATGGAGTAGTGTTATTGTCTTTCCTTTCTTGTGATGACTACCTATGGCGTGATCATGAAGGTCGTGAAAAACTTCTTTTTTGGGGTTTAGCAAGCTTGCTGAGGAATCTAGTAGAGACTCAGTCTTTTTGGTAAGCGCTCTAATATGGGTATCACCGTACACTATGGCAGCTACATTTTTTGAATGCTCTACACTATTAGGAGAGTAATATTTGTCAAGATCATAAGCGCCGGAACCGTCAAAGTGAATATTTCTAGACCAATAATTCTTACCCTCAACCTCGACTATAAGCGCGCTTATAGAGTGGTGGAACTCTGCCTTTCTTGCTTTTAAACTGTCCCCATAGTTTGGCTTGGATATGGTTCCACTTGTCATTAGATACTTTGGGTCTACCCCTCTCGGTGTGGCCACTGGTTCAGCCGCTATCTGCGGGTGTCCATATATTTCGCTGTCCATGCCTCCGGCGTGATTAAGCCCACACAAAGGGTTGACGGCGGTGTATTGTATCCTTGTCTCACCTTTTATAATTATGTTATCGCCTAGCTTGGTATCAGCATTGCATAGATATGGGAGTATCTCCTCTGGCCATTTAAAATTATTTGTTATGCCTTGATTCATTAAGTCGGGATTTTTATAAACGCCTGGTATTATTAAGTATTCGGCGTTGTTTTCTTCAGCCCATTTTATAAAAGTTTTGTGGGCCTCCTCGACTATTCCGGTATCGTTTACAGCGGAAGTGATTATAAACCGTCTAGCTTTTCTTATTTTTGACACACGGAACTTAGGTAAAACTTGAACCTCCGAATAGGATGGTTTTGTTGTTCTAGACTTGCAGGACATGCAGACGTAACGCTTACGGCCGCTTTGCGCTAGGTCACACTTCTGCCTCATGCCTTGATAGCCGCAAGATGGACAATACAGATCGTCTCTGATGGGGTTCTTCGGTTTTGGGCTCATATCACTTCACCATATTCAAAACTTTTGTATCAACCTGTATAATTCTATCGATGCGAATAACGGGAATATGCGTTAACTTGTTGCCCTGCACTATCTCTACAAACTCGCCATCTAAAAAATAATCCCATCGGTCCACATTATCATACGTGTGAGTTCTTACTTTTCCAGTGTATCCGGCTGGCAGCATGTCTATTTTCAAAATACTCATAACGACTTACCTTTTAATTCTTTTTTCTTTCCTCGCAGTGGCACATCTAGCGTTTCCCAATTGTTGCATTTTGGGCACCAATAGCCGCGTATAACGCCTTCTCTGATATTATCTACTCTGTGCATAGTTCCGTTATTACAGCCAAGGCAGGGCTTGTGTGAGTCAATCATTGCGGGTACAACGTATAAAAAACTTCTGAAACCTCCTCCAGTGTCATTTCATCTATGTTGCTCCAGAACTTTTTATCTTCATCGAAGGCTTTTATAATATTATTAGAGCATCTAAAAAGCCTATCATCATGCTTTAAATAATAACGAACAGATTCAAGAACAGTTATTTTTGTATACATCAAAGAAAACTTATTTTTAATGTCTTTTGCTATCTCAAGTTGCTCATTGAGGTGCTTTTCTGTTTCGTGCTTATCAAAAAGAGAAAGCCTTTTTTCAATTTTTAGAATCTTCCTAGATAACCTTCTCGATTCTTGCTCAATGCGATCAATGCGCTCCGTGGTTTCGTAACTTTCTTGCATTTTATTAACCCCTTGTTTTATGTAATAGTAGCCTAACGCACCGGTAAGTTAAAGTACTATTTTGTTATTTATAATGATACCTTTATGCTTTTATCTACTAACGACCTTAAAAGTGTATTAGCTTCTATTCTTGCTAGCGACTCGTCCTTATCTATCGCGTAAACATTTATAAACTTTTCTTTATATAGTTCGGATGCTCGCGCTCGCCACTTTGGGCGTATCCGCTGCATTTGTTCTTTTATCCACTGTTCGTCATGCGGGTGGTGATCCATTCTAGCCCCACTGCTCCGCCATAGCTTTAGCTATGCCGGTGTATGTTTTACTCCTTAACTTCGCCCTGTCTTTGCTAGGTGGCAAATAGTGCAGTCTTTGCTGCTCCCTCTTTGGTAATTTCAACATTTTATCTTTTACGTTATCGGCTTCTATTAATGGAGGTAATCCCCTAAACCAAAAACAGGTGGCCTTGCTTTCTGTATGACCAAACATATAGGGCTGAACAATTTGATCATGCTTCCTTCCTATGCGATCTATAGCGTATTTGTGCATTATCGGATTCTCAATGGCTATCTTTTCACACGGGTGGTCTAAAAATAATTTAAAGAATGCGGCACCTTCTTCTAGCTGCGCCCATCGCTCGGGTTTTTTGTTTTTTCCAGTGAGCCAGCAAACGCCAGAGTTTGTCAAATAAGTGCATGGGGGGTGCGCTATTATCATATCCCAATCCGAGTCTAACCAGCGGTTTACGTCGCCTTGCAGATGCCACTCTGGGCGGCCACCGCTACACTCTTCCGTATCGCAACTATATGCTTCGTGACCCTTTTCTCTAAACGCCTTGCATACAGTTTGGCTTTCTTCGCACGCAATTAATATCTTCATAATTTTAACCATTCTTCTAACGCCTCCAAAGCCGCCTCATAGCCAAGGGCAACACAAACAAAAGAACCATTTTCTTGCGCTGCTACTAAGTATTCTTGTTGCCCATCTTGCCATTTAGACTTCGTGTGGTCAAGCCTTTTTATCTCACAAACGAAAGAAGGGTTTCCAGGGATGATCACGTCCGATGCGCCCTTAGTCATACCCTCCGCTTTTTGTCTAGCCGCTTGACTATATGAGCGCTTACCTTCGTTGCGTATGTGCGTTGCTATAATTCCGATTTTTGGGTATGTTTTTCGGACAACATTAAAAAATGTTATTTGGTCGGCTGACTCATGAGGGCACTTACCCCTAAAAGACAAGTCGCCGTATACTTTAATTTGTGGGGGGAATTTCATCTAATCTACGTACTCCCATTTGTAGCCGTATGCGGTTTTTTGAGATCCAGCGGCGGTGCATCTTATTTTTTCCCCTACCGCTTTTTCACTTGCATTAGATGACTTATCAACCTCTATTACATACCTGGCAGCATCTCGGGTAGAATTAAAAACAAACCCCTTATCGTTTATTACTTTTTTTACGCAATACGCATCGACCGGAACTCCGTCGCGCAGATAAGAAAAAGCGAAGCCGTAAGCCGATTTAGCCTTTCCGTTTATGCAATTTCTTACTAATTGACCGTTTATATCTCCGCTTTTTCTTTCAGAAATCCATCTGACACAATCCTCAATATTGTCAAAAATATCACCATTACTGTTAACTATTCTTGTGTCATCAAACATATGATCTAAGTCGTACGTAAATTTAATCCCGCCCACCGCTCCGCTTTTTCCTTTAAGGCAAGAGGAAACGCTTGACCTAGCGCTAATCTTACCACTAATTAGTCCGCTTTCTGTCAAAAAAATCGCAGCCTCATCTATACTTTTATATGTATTTCCATCACTGCCCTTAAATGGCCTTTCGGCCACTGGCCCAATTGGTATATTTTCTATATCGTGAGACCACCCTAAACCATAAGCTTCTGTTCTTTTCCCATGTATGGCGTTCCATACAGCCTTGCCTATACTTTCTAAGCTTGCGCCACTTTTTCCAGTGGCCTTAATAAAAATAGCTGCATCTGGAATAGATGAAAAAATGTCACCATCGCTATTTATGACCTGCCTGTTTCTGCTTGATGTATTTTTTTTTATTTGCCGCTCTGGCTTTACGCAAATATTATAAGACCAATTAAAACCGTAAGCGCTAACAATATCACCCCTTGCGCAAGCTCCTATGGTCGGTGAGGCGTTTTCACATGAAGTTAACCCTAATTTTTTAATGTATTCGGCAGCTTCTTTTAGGCTGTTAAAAATGACCCCATCTGAATTTATAACGGGCTTGTGTTTTTCGTTAAACTGACCCTCATTATCTGCCAAATCCTCTTCTCTATTATGTCCGAACACCGTAAAAAACTTTGAATCCTGTTCGCGCCTAACGGTAACTGTTAGCGGCATCCTGCCATGACTATTGACGTACTTTAAGAAAGTGCTGATATCAGGGCATGGTTTACCGTATACAGCTAAGCACAAATCAATCCACAGGGATTTCTTGCGCTCCATATACCACGCGCTAAACGTGCGATACTCAGTGGTATATGTTACTTTCATCGTCTTATTACCCGCCGCACTCATATGTTCAACACAATCCCACGATAACACTTTGTCAGTCGTTAAGCTATAGGGATCTTTCTTTAATTTCTTGTGTTCAATTACTAATTTTTCGTTGGGGTCAATCAATTCTGATTTGCATTGCTCACAATATCTCGCAGCTATATCATTATGATGACCGCAATCTAGGCACTCTTTACTCGACCATCTATAATTACAACGCTCAACAATGCCGTGTGTAACTGTTTGTCCATAACATCTGCGACCGTAGTGCGCGGGCATTGGTTTTTTATCAACAACGATGGGCTCTCCGGTTAGGTCACAAAAATAACCTTCCTCGGTTACCTGAAAACCTTCTTTGTTTTCGCGCCCACCGAACTCGTTAACAGTACCGCAATCAGGGCAACGCGCGCTAACTAGATGCTCTCCTCTTGATTGATATGACGCTTTAATCTCAGGGTTAAATATATCACCGTCTGGGCAATGGCGTTCTATGTTCTCAGCATAATCTAAAAATAGAAAATCTGTTTTTCCTATCTCTGGACACAATCTAGCGCCACGGCCCGCTATTTGCTGTAACAAGCTTGCAGACTCTGTAGCTCTGAGTATTGCGATCGCATCCACCCTAGGTATATCAACGCCAGTTGTTAGTGCGCCAACGCTAACCAAGTATTTAACTTTACCCTCGCGAGAGTCTTTTATTATTTGCTTTCGTATTTTATTTTTAGTCTCGCCTGTCACTATTCTGGACAGTTCCTTCGGCAAGCTTTCCATGATTTCATTAGCGTGCTGTACTGTGCTTGCAAACAGCATCACGCAATGGCGTTTTTTGCAGCGCTCTACAACGTCCGCGACTATATCAGCCGTTAGCCTACCCTTTCCAACAAACGCGCCCTCGACGCTCTCGGGCGTGTATTTGCCGTCATTACCTATTTCTAGCTTGCTTGTGTCGTAGTGCGTGTTTGTGCATTCAGAGACCGGCGGGTTTAAAAAACCTTTTGATATTAAATAGGGCGCATCGACGCTGTATACAAGCTTGTTAAAATACGGCTCGTGTGTTTGCGTTTCAGGCACTGGCTTACCGGTTTCGTCGTACTGATAAATATATCCTGTACCCATTCTATACGGTGTAGCAGTCAAGCCTAGCACCCTTAGGTTTTTATGTTTTGATTTCAGCTCTTCAATTATTGTTTTTATTGTCGGGGTTATTCCATGCGCTTCGTCAACAATGACAGCCGCAAACTTATCCCTAAATCGACAAATAGAATTTAACACAGTTATTGGCGTACCAAATACAACATCATGACGCAAGCTTTTCTGTATGCTCGCGCTGTATATGCTTGCCTTCTCGCCTAGCTGCAAATACTTTTCGTGATTTTGCTCGACAAGTTCAGCGGATGGTGCAAGGCACAGTATTTTTTTACCTGATTTTTGGTGAAGCCAGTGGGCTACAGCTGCGATTATGTGTGATTTTCCGCTGTTATGGGTTATCGTGAAATCATGCAAAAAATAAAGATGGTTGCCAGTTATACGAACCCCGTAATAGGGCTCGCAATCGGAAACCTTTTCTATTTTAAACCCTGTTACAGAGTTCCTCTTCTTTTGATTCCTAATTCCGCACTTTTTCCTTGGCAGTTTGGTCGGTATTATGTGACAGTCTCCGCTTATACAGACTCTATAATATACACCTGAAAATCCTTTGCATGATTTTCTACACTTGGTTACATTAGAAGATAGGCCTAAACTTCTGCAAATAAAAGCAACGTCATTGCTTAATGTTTCAGATTTTGATAGATAATCAAAGCATCCCGAAGATAAACTACCGTCTGAATCAATTAAACCTGCCAAAAGTTTTAACCTGTCCTCAGGCTGCGCTGTTTTATATTCGCTGGGGATAAACTTATTTCCAGATTTTTTTTTCCATAACCCCATCGCCCTAAAAATGTTCTGTAGCTTGCCTTTCCCCCTGGTCTGAACACCCTTAGGAAGACTAAAATTATAAGACGGGCACGTTTTGCTGTCGTTAAAGTGAGGGACAACATTAAGCCCCACCTCTTCTGCGTATTTATATATAGAGCTTACTATCTCTTTGTCTTCTGTTGTTATTCCGACAGCGCTACCGATATGCCCATCGCCCAAAAACAGACCTAACATGTAAGCAGGGATTGGTAGCGGCTTAGGCTCTACATCAAACTCTATCTGGAGATCATTCCTTTTTATCTTGTGAGTGTGTTTGAAAGTCTTATTCTTATTCAAATATTCGTTAACAGTTAGATTAATAGACCCGGTAGTAAAATTTTTCTTTCCTGTAGGAGTCTTTTCTAAGTGTAGTATGTGACCTCCGTTGCAATAAAAGGAATCGCCCTTAGTTGGGGTCACCTTATACATAGAATCAAACCCACGGCATAGGCTCATAACCTCATTAAAGCCGCCTGCAGGGTTTAGCAGTTTGTCGCCAACGCAAACATCCTCTGCAGCCTTAAAGCTGCCGTTGCTCATTATAAACAGCGTCCCTTTTCTGTGGCAGCCTGTGGCGGCCTCGATCAAGCACGGCTCATAACATTGTGAAAGCTCCGCTTGCGCGGCTTCTACGGCTTCTTGTTGGTAGTCTCTTAGTTTCATAACCCAAGAAGCTCCGCGATTTTATACAAGATAAAAATGGAAAAAGCTCCAGCAATACCTGCAAACGACATTATAATCCATATCTTAATTATCATTATCATCATTTCTATCATTTTATTCCCCACGAGGTAGAAGGTTTTCCGGTATAGCCGCTCAGGTCTGCGTCTGGCGCTAAATCCTTTATAGCTTTAGCATAACTGACTGACCCCTTCTTTTCAATGGGGTAAACCAATAAATCTCCTATTTTTGATTTTTTACCGTTAGCCAGTTTTATCAGCTGCTCCTTAGCCTCTTCTAAATCCGCCTTTGCCTCTTCTAGCTTTTCCTTGGCCGCAATGTAATTATCGGCGTGTACGCTCTCGGGTATCAGTTGAACTAAACCCTCAATGTATTCGCCGGGGTTTTTTATTGCCTCTAAATACTCTAAATAAAAATCGTGTAACTTAGGTATGGTTTCGTTCATCCATTCCTTATCAAAATAAACCATTTCTAGATTATTTGCATATTGATTCCACTGATAGAAATAGCATTTATCCCTTCCTGTGCAAGCCATTTCAATTTGCATTTGCGCTAGATAGTGCAGCTGCTCTATTGGTGTTTTGAACGTTGGTCTTTTTTCATTACGCAAGCCGTATGGACATTTTACCTCCGCTACAGCGTCTTCATCTATAAGCCCATCTGGACTAGCCCCTAACCAAGGGTAATCAGGATGAACATGGAAACCGGTTTCCTCCACCTCTATTTCATGTTCAATTTCTAGCTCAAATATAGCATTGGGTTCGTTTACTTTTCCGTGGGCCGTGGCCACATTGCCGATAAATTCTTTTTCAGCGCCGTGATACTCTCGCACCATTTCGCGCATAACATCGTCACGGCTAGACCAGGGGTTAAGCCCTAGTATTGCTCCAACACGCGAGCCGGTTATCATGCCTACACGCTGTTTGTGCCATTCTTCTGTGCCTTGTTTAATCATCTCATCACCCATAAATTAAAAAGCCGCCGAAGCGGCAAGGTTATTATTATTATCAGAACGGAATATCATCATCAAAACTATCAGGCTTTTTAGCCGCAACCGGCTGCTTAACCGGCGTACCAGATGGCGCGACTGCCATAACCCAATTACCTTTTTTATCATTCATATCCCAAACGCCAAGCTTTAATAACATAGACTTATTAGCTAAGCAAGTGGCTAGGTCAATATCCTCCGGCTTTTTGCCAAGCTTAAACAGTTGACCGCCAGCGTTCGCATCAATAGCCGCCAGCATTTTCTTGGCTTTGTCTGACTTCTTAGGGTCGCTCTCGTTAACCTTTAATTTTTGAAAAATTTTACGGCTTTTAAAATCCCCCTCCAAAACTTCCCAACTTAAAGAAATTACCTCCGGTGTATCCTCGTATGTATACCACTGCGCATCCGTACAGATTGCGTTAACAGTAGTTCCGTCGGGGATTGGCTCAAAATTACCGCCGCCCATTTCAAAATTGCCGTCGTTGCTGACGGTTTCACCGTCTGACATATCCCAAAAATTACTCATAATTATTCTACCTTTTTTAGTTTAGTTTAATGATTTAATGATACCGGTGAAAGGGTTAACACCCTCTTCAAGCGGCAATAATTCTTTTATACCATATCTGTTTTTAGATACGTTTGCTGCAGAGGCCGTGCAGTCTATAACACGGTCGCCGTTACTTATTGCTTTTTTCTTTCCGTCGTCGCCCTTGGTAAACATTTTTAGTTTTAAAAACCCTACTACGTCACTATCGTCCGTGTATGGCGCTTGGCTTTTCTTGCCTAACCTCATAGTGTAGCGAGTATACGGCTCCTGATCTGGGAGGTCCATAGTTTCTGTGTCGGCATGGGCAATAAAAACTATATTCATACCTTTCTTTTCATTAAGGTAACCGCAAGCTTTCCTTACTCGCTGATGAAGTGTAGCAACCGCTCCAAGCCCTGCACCGTATCCTCCCAAAGCTTGGTTGATGCTCTTCGGCTTTTTGTCGTCTGTATCTACAATGTGCTGTATGAACAAGCGCTCAAGAGCCGTAACCGAATCAATAACAACTGTTTTATAATCGTGCTCCTCACGTATTAATGATTTTAATTGATCCCATAAATTATCTACGGTTTCAATAATCGGAAAAGCGTCAGGCATTCTGTCAGTAGGAACAGACTGTAACCCGTCCTCAGCCCTGATAAAAATAGACTTAGGAAAAGTTGCTGCCGTTGATGTTTTGCCTAAACCGGCGTCGCCTAGCAATGTGATTATTGCGGGCCTACCGGCTGGCTTGCTTATTGTTTCTAATATGCTCATTTCTATTACCCTCTGGTTTTTGTTATTTATGACTCTGCTGGAATTAACTCTATAGTTGTAAAAATAAAATCTTTATATTCTCTCCAAAAAGTTAATGCCGTTTTTCCATCCATTTCTAATATTCTTTTATCATCAAAGCTTATCCAATCTTCTATGCTGTGATTTTCACAACCTATCTGAATAACATCTTTCGTGTAATTAATATGATAAGCCTCTAAATATATTGTTTTTATTTGCTTCATATTTCCTAGTGCATCGTATAAGTTTGCATAGTTTAAGTTTGCATAGTTTAAGCTTGCACCGCTTAGGTTTGCACCGCTTAAGTCTGCCCCGCTTAAGTTTGCATAGTTTAAGCTTGCACTGCTTAAGTCTGCACCGCAGAAGTTTGCATCTCTTAAGTTTGCATAGTTTAAGCTTGCACCGCTTAGGTTTGCACCGCAGAAGTTTGCATCTCTTAAGTTTGCACCACTTAAGTTTGCATCGCTTAAGTTTGCACTGCATAAGTGTGCACCGCTTAAGTCTGCACCGATTAAGCTTGCACTGCTTAAGTTTGCACGCGCCCCTCCGAAATCATCAGCGAGCCATAACTTATGCAGCCTTAAAACCTCTTTTAATTCTTCAGCTTTCACTTTATTACCCTCTGTTTGTTTTGGTTATATTAGGCCTCAGCCGGGCTTAACTCTATAGCAGAAAATATGAAATCCTTGTATTTTCTCCAAAAAGTTAGCGCTTCTTCTCCGTCCATTTCTGATACTCTTTCGTCGCTAAAGTTTTTCCAATCTTCTATACTGTGATTTTCACAACCTATCTGAATAACATCTTTCGTGTAATTAATATGATAAGCCTCTAAAGATATTGTTTTTATTTGCTTCATATTACCTAGCGCATAGCTTAGGTCTGCACCGCGTAGGTCTGCACCGCGTAGGTTTGCACCGATTAGGTTTGCATAGCGTAGGTTTGCACCGATTAGGTTTGCACCGATTAGGTTTGCATAGCGTAGGTTTGCACCGATTAGGTTTGCACCGCTTAGGTTTGCATCGCTTAGGTTTGCATGGCTTAGGTTTGCACCGATTAGGTTTGCATAGCTTAGGTTTGCATCGCTTAGGCTTGCATGGATTAGGATTGCATCGCTTAGGTCTGCACCGCTTAGGTATGCGCCGCTTAGGTCTGCACCGATTAGGTCTGCACCGCGTAGGCTTGCCCAGTATAGGTTTGCATGGCTTAGGTTTGCACCGATTAGGTTTGCATAGCGTAGGTTTGCACCGATTAGGTTTGCATCGCTTAGGTTTGCATGGCTTAGGTTTGCACGACATCCATCAGATTTATCCTTAAGCCATAACTTATGCAGCCTTAAAATCTCTTTTAATTCTTCAGCTTTCATTTTGTTACCCTCTGTTTGTTTTGGTTATATTAGCGATACATTTGTTAAAAGTAAAAGTTTATTTTTCTGACCTGTATCTTTTTTTGTTGTTGCTTTCATTAAGAATCAAATCGCCATCGGCTACCATCTTATCTATTAATTCTTGAATAATGTCTTTCCCTTGCTTTTCTGCTTCGCCCGCTAACGACCTAAAGGCTTTAGGTCTCATTAATATTTGTTTTATTACAGACAGCGGCTTACCTTGACCTTTGCAATTCCTAATAACCGTCTCTTTAGCATTATTTTGAACGTCGGATCGTCTTATGCTGTGGCCGCCATTTTCTAAATTATTCTTACCAAGCAGATACGTGATGTCAGCAATAGAGCTTTCGACAAGAGCAAAAGCATAGTCTACATGCTCTTTTTTAACTTCTCTGCATCCTAAAGCTAGGATCGCCGACACCTTTAAAACTTGTTCATAGCACCTGGCATACAATGCGCCGATAGCTGGATGGTTCCTCTGATCGTCATCTTCGTAGTATTCCAAGCATTCGTCAAGGGTTTTCTTGGCCTCTGGCGTTATTGGCATTTCCCCCTCGTGACCTTTTATCATTCTCAAACTAAAAACAATATCCTCCTCAAGCCTGTCAACCTGATCTTGCGGCATCATATTATCAAGGTCAAGCTTTGCCCTGTACTCGTTACAGCGTACAACAAGCATACGGCCAAGCAAGCCGCTGCCTATGTTTTGCTGGTTGATAAGCCCGTCTATATTGTCCGGAGTAGAGTGGCCCATCAGGCTAAAATGCGGATTGGGGAAACCGCTTTCGATGTAACCAAGCCTTTTGTTTAGTGTGTCAACCTGATCTTGCAGATTGTCCTCGCCCATATCTATTCGTTTGTTTAGGCGTGCGATATTGTTGTTTATCTTTTCAGCAAACTCACGCTTTTCAGCGCCCCGGAAAGTGTAGAGTGACGTAGAGCTCATTGTTAAGATCTCCGCCTCCATTTTTGACTCATAGGTATTAGCATTCTTGCTCTTCATGCTCGCAAAAAGACTATGAACTTCATCTACAGCATACAGTGTCACCCCGTCGGATTCTACTAGGTTTAAAATAAACTCTTTAAAAGACCCCACGCCACCATAAACCGACTTACCGAGGGCGTTTTTTGCAGATAGTGTACGTACAGTGTCTTGCGGCCCCTCTTTGCCCGCCGCGCTCAATGCTATTCCAAGGGTTAACAGGTTTAGTCTTTTTGTAAATTTCGTGTAAGACCCTGGGGCGCACAGGCTCATAATGTGCAGCGCTGCTATCGGGTATAGGTCAGGTATTTGTCGGTATGCGGTGCCTTCCATTAGCCTGCATATATCGCCAGCCAAACCTGGCGGCTTAAGAAGATCAACTTTTGTTTTTGTAATGCTATCAACGACTGTCGGCACTTCGTCATTATGATAGTCTGGTTCAAACGTTACGGGTTGTTCGTAGCCGTTCTGCTCTGCTAAGTGTATTAGGGTGCCGATAGTGACCGGCGTTGAGGTTTTGCCAAAAGTGTTCCATTTTTGGTACATTTCTTTTTGGTTATACTTTTCTCCATTGCTTGACCATGTGTCCCATAGATCAAAGCCATTGCCGCCGGTTTCATAATGCACCGCCATACCGCATTGAACCCACTGTTCATAGGTTATGTCACTAGGGATGTGGGCCAACATGGTTTTAATTTCTTTTTCGCTTGCGGTGCCACCTCCCGATGTGTAGGAATTAGTGCTATAGCTCTTTGTTAATAAGTCTATAATTTTTTTGGGTGTAGCGATTAGCTCGTCAGGAAAGCCCTTCTCTCTTTCGTATGTATTACCGCTTGCGTGCATGGAGCCGCAACCTATTACGTATCCGCTAGATTTAAAATCTATCCCTGGATAATCTTTAAGATGACCCGCAAGCGGCTCTGTAGGATCGTGACTAAAATAAATGTGTTGGCCGCCCCCGCCCGTATTAACGACGAAGCCAGACTCTTTTATAAAATCTATACCCGTGTCCTCGCACAGCTTTTTATAGGAATCGTCGCCGCCGTTGCGCGGATCAATATCAATTACTAGGTGGTCGTCCACCAGCACACCAAAACCTTGATTGAAAAAGCCAGCTTTTTCTTGATTCTCCATCTGCTCCTGTGACCATCGGGGGGTTGCGGGGTAGCCTCGTTGTACCGGATGTTTGTACAAAGCTTGTGGTGGACAGTCTGGAAAACCGCACCCGCACTCGCCATCGATTACTTTATGGATTCTAATTACCCTATAGCCAGCTTCCCAATAATCCCATACGTTACTCATGTCTATTACCTTTTGATATATTTTCGTAAGCTGTTAATAGCTGTAAATTCCAAGGGACGTGTAGCCCGCCAACGTTAACACCCTGTAACGGAACTATATGATCTACATGAAACACTATTCCCGTTAGATTTTCAAGCCTTTTTGCTTGCTTGTAAAAATACCTTATCTGTTTTTCGTGTTCTTCTGTTAACCATTTCGGCGTTCGATTTAACTTAGCCGCGTGGCGTTTAGCGGCTTTAGCGCTATATACGTGCGGTTTTTCTG
>Ga0208160_1000208_pt1 | contig 28757 bp, 41 predicted proteins | sample CB_VirMetaG_FD_184536 | JGI IMG/M metagenome (GOLD analysis project Ga0208160, IMG submission 184536) | Freshwater to marine saline gradient viral communities from Chesapeake Bay - CB_1504_1 Viral MetaG (SPAdes) (version 4) | ecosystem: Environmental > Aquatic > Marine > Coastal | place: USA... | reverse complement strand
TGGTACGCGGCTGCTGAAAAAAGCCGCACTTTTTTGCGACAAGACAGGTGACGCGCCGGCCTTGTTTACCGGCAAACCGGCTGGCAGAATGTGCGGCATGGCGCGGAGCAAGAAGGAAAAGGAGCCGGAGGCGAGCCCGGTCTATCCTGACCGCGAGCTTATTAGCCAGGCCGAGCTCGCCCGGCGTCTCGGCGTGTCGAGGCAATACGTGAACCGGCTGGTGCGCTCGGGCAAGCTCGAGCTGGAGGGCAAGAAGATCGACATGGCCAAGGCAGTCGCGGCGCTGCATCAGGTGCGCGACCCGGCCAGGAAATACAAAACCGTCGAGCCGGCCGACCTCGACCAGCCTGCCCCTCAGCCCGAGCCGGCCGCAAAACGCCAGCTGACCTTCGCCGAGGCGAAGACGATGAAGGAGGTCTACCTCGCTCGCATGGCGCGGCTCAAATACGAGGAAGAGGCGGGCAAGCTGGTTCCGAAGGCGGATGTCAAGTCGCGGGCGGCCGATATCGGCATGGTCGTCAAGCAGAATCTGCTGGCCATGCCGTCCCGGCTCATGGACCAGCTCGCCGACGAGACCGACCCGCGCGAGATCAACGCGATTCTGGAGGCCGAGCTGCGCCGGGTGCTCGAGCAGCTTGCCGAGGAGCTGCGCCGTGGATGACCCCTTCCTGGCCGGCTTCGCCCGAGGCATCACCCCCGACCCCGACCTCGACCTGGCGGCCTGGTCTGACCGCCACGGCTACCTCTCGCCCGAGGCGTCGGCGGTGTCTGGACGTTGGACCTGCCTGCCATACCAGCGCGAGATCATGAGGAGCATGAGCGACAAGCGCGTGGAGCGCGTGACCTTTCTCAAATCGGCGCGGGTCGGCTACACCAAGATGCTGAACCAGCTGGTCGGCTATCACATGGCGCAGGCGCCGGCCAACATCATGTTCGTGCTGCCGACGCTGCACGACGCCGAGCAGCACAGCATCACGGAGATTGCCCCGATGCTGCGCGACACCCCGGTGCTGCGCGGCCTGGTCGGAGATGCGCGCACGAAAGGTGTCGAGAACACCATTACGCGGAAAAAGTATCCGGGCGGCACCCTGCTCATGGTCGGCGCGAACAGCGCGACCGGCTTTCGGCGCGTGTCGATCAAGGTGCTGATCTTCGACGAGGTGGACGGCTACCCCGTGATGGCCGGCGGCGGGCGAGGTGCGGAGGGCGACCCGGTGGCGCTGGCGGTCAGGCGCACCGAGTGGGCCTGGGACAGAAAGATCGTGATGGGCAGCACCCCCACCATCAAGGGCTTGAGCCGCGTCGAGGCTGCCTGGGAAGAATCTGACCAGCGGTTTTACGAGATCCCCTGCCCGTCCTGCGAAGCCTTCCACCCCATCCTCTGGGAGAATATCCGATGGGAGGATGGCCGGCCGGATACTGCCCGTCATGCCTGCCCGAGCTGCGGCGAGCTCTGGGGCCACGAGAAGAAGCGCAGGGCGATCGAGCGCGGTCGCTGGGTGGCCAGCCGGCCAGACGTGGAGGGCCATCACGGCTATCGGCTTTGGGCTGGATATTCGCTGAGCCCGAACAGCACGTGGGCCGACTTGGCGCGCGAGTTCCTCGAGGCCAAGCAAGACCCTGCCACCCTCCAGACCTTCGTCAACACTCAGCTGGGCGAGACCTGGGAAGCCGAGCAGGGCGAGGCGGTCGAGCCGCACGAGATCCAGCGCCGGGCGGAAGATTATGGCACCGAGCCGCTGCCCGAGGGCGTTTTGGTCATCACGGCCGGCGTGGACGTGCAGGCCGACCGCCTCGAGCTCGAGCTGGTCGGCTGGGGCCACCAGGAGGAGTCCTGGTCCCTCCAATATCGCGTGCTCATGGGCGACCCGAACCAGGCCGACGTATGGCAGCAGCTCGACGAGGTCTTCGGCGAGACGTGGCTGACCCCGCACGGCGTCCAGCTCAAGGTGGCGGCGGCCTGTGTCGATTCTGGCGCGGCGACAGCTTCTGTTTATGACTTCGTGAAAACCCGGCAGGGGCGGCGCATCTGGGCGGTCAAGGGCAGCGCCCAGCCGGCGAAACCGATTGCCGGCCGGCCGTCCAAGGTGGACAAGGGGCGCGTATCTCTGATCCCCGTTGGCACCGACACCGCCAAGGAGCTGATTATGGCGCGGCTCAAGATCGAGGAACCCGGGCCAGGCTATTGCCATTTCCCTCGAGCCTACGAGGACGAGTATTTCTACCAGCTGACCTCAGAAAAGGCCGTCCAGACTTACCACAAGGGCGTGCCGAAGCGCGTGTGGCGAAAGATCCGCCGGCGCAACGAGGCGCTGGACTGTCGAGTTTATGCGCTGGCGGCGCTGCGATTCCTCAATCCGCGCATGGCGGCCATCGAGCGGCGCCTGAGCTCGCCGGCGGAGAAACCGCGCCAGACGGCGAGGCAAGCGGCCAGGGCAAGACGGCGCCGGCGCGGTGGCATTTGACGGCGCGTTGGTTTATTGTTAGGCAATCGTGGCGGCAGAAAACCAGCGCATTCCGGTGCCCCGGCGAGGGCGCTATAACATCCCGACGACCTGGTGGGCCGGCGACACCATCAAGTGGGATGTGGCGATCCCGGATTATCCGGCCTCGGACGGGTGGACGCTGACCTACGAGGTCAAGAGTAAGAACGCGCACATCGCCACGATTACGGCGAGCGCCAGCGGCACCGAATACACCGTCACCATCTCGGCAACCACCTCGGCCAGCTACGCCGTCGGCCATCACTATTATGTCGCCTATGTCACCAAGTCCGGCGAACGTTACACCGTTGACCACGGCCACGTCGATGTCCACAAGAACTTCGAGGACAGCGGCAACTACGACGATCGCAGCCACGCCGAGACGGTCTTGGATGCCATCGAGGCCGTGATCGAGAGCAGGGCGACGAAGGACCAGGAAAGCTACACCATTGCCGGCCGCAGCCTTGCCCGCACCCCCGTTTCCGACCTGCTCGTGCTGCGCGACCGCTACCGCGCCGAGGTGGTGCAGGAAAAGCGGGCTGACGCGATCAAGCGCGGCTTGAGCACCAGCCAGCGCATCCGCACTCGTTTCACCGGACCCTACTAGAATGGCTCTCTGGGACATCTTCAGGCGCACGCAGCCGGCACCTCGGCGCCGTGCGCTCATGGATTATTTGCCCGGCGGGAAGGTGCCCCGCGTGGGCGGCTCCGGCTCCGGCTTCGTCGGCGCTCTCCACGACCGCCTCACGGCCGACTTCAAGGGCAGCGAGCTCTCGGCCGACGCCGCGATCTTCCAGAGTCTTGACAGCTTGCGAGCGCGTAGCCGGCAGCTCTACATGAGCAACCCCTATGCCTCGCGATTCCTTCAGATGGTCGTCAGCAACGTGCTGGGCCGCGACGGCATCCGGCTCGAGGCTCGGACGAGGCGGGCACCCGGCGGCGAGCTCGACCTGGCCGACAATCGGCTGCTCGAGGCGGCCTGGGCGAGGTGGTCGCGGGCAGCCGAGTGCTCGGTGGATGGCAGGTCCGGCTTCCTCGACATCCAGCGCGTGGCGCTCATGACCTTGGCGCGCGACGGCGAGGTGCTGGTCAGGCTGCACAACGCCGGCGCGTTTGGGCTACAGCTCGAGCTGCTCGAGGCCGACCGCCTGCTGACCCGCCACAACCGAGACCTGGGCAACGGCACCCAGATCCGCATGGGCGTCGAGCAGGATCGGCACGGGCGCCCCATCGCTTACCACATCACCCAGCGCGGCACCGGCGACAACCCGGTGGTGGCCTATAACCTCGGCCAGGGCGGCGGCGCGCAGGCCGAGCGGGTGCCGGCGGAAGAGATCGTCCACCTCTACATCATGGAGCGCCCCGGGCAGAGCCGAGGCTATCCCTGGATGGCTCAGGCGATGCGCTCGCTGCACATGACCGACCAGTATCGCGAGGCCGAGCTGGTCCACGCCCGGGTGGCTGCGTCCAAGATGGCGTTCTACACCTCGCCCGCCGGCGACGGTTACACCGGCGACGACATTGACGGCGATGGCGCCCTGGTCTTCGAGGCCGAGGCCGGCCTGATCGAGCAGCTGCCGGCCGGCATGGAGCTGAAGACCATTGACTGGAACAATCCAAACGCCGACATGGGGGAGTTCGTCAAGAGCTGCCTGCGCGGCGTGGCTGCCGGCCTGAACGTCAGCTACAACAGCCTGGCGAACGACCTTGAGGGCGTGAACTACAGCAGCATCCGCGCCGGCGTCCAGGACGAGCGCGAAGCCTACAAGAGCATCCAGCGCCACCTCATGGACCACCTCCTGGATCCGATCTACCAGGCGTGGCTGACGGCGGCGATGACGGCGGGCGCGGTTCCGTTCCCGCCGAGAAAGCGCGACAAATATGAGGACGTCATCTGGCGCCCGCGCGGCTTCAGCTACGTGGACCCGCAGAAGGACCAGAGCGCCTTCGAGCGGGCGGTGGCGCTGGGCACGATGAGCCGGCAGGAGATTGCGGCCGCTCAGGGCAAAGACTTCGGCGATGTGCTGGCCGAGCTCGCCGAGGAAGAGCGCCGCGCCTACGAGCTCGGCGTGAACATCAGCCCGCGCCAGACCATGCCGATCTACCCGGCGATGATCGACCCTGAGGCTCAGGCCAAGGGCGACTTCGGCGACAATCAGGAGGACCAGCCCGATGGCTGAACAAGCGAAAAACGAGACCGCCGGCGAGGCCGGCCAGCTCGAGGCAGGCGCCGAGACGGAGCGCGGCCAGGTGGAGGAGATTCCCGCCGAGGCGCGCGCAGAAGTGGCTGCCGAGATTGAAGAGGAAGGTGCCGAAATCTACGATGAGGGCACCGTGACCGAAGAAAACGAAGAGCAGACCCCCGAGGAGACTGGCGAGTTCAAGCGCAGCATGGCGACCTATGCCGGCAGCGCGATCTTGGCCGGCGGCGCGACCTGGCGCGATGCCAAGCTGTCGCGCACCTTCTCGGTCAGCCGGGCCGCAATCGACGAGGACGCCCGCACCGTCCAGGTGGCGTTTTCCAGCGAGCATCCGGTGGAGCGCGGCTGGGGCGTCGAGGTCTTGGACCATGGCGCCGGCTCGGTCCGCGACGGCCGGCTGCGTGACGGCGCCCCGCTGCTGCTGGAACACGACCCCGCCAAGCACATCGGGGTCGTCGAGGAGATCAACCTGGGAGACGACCGCGTGGCTCGCGCGTCCGTGCGTTTCGGCAACAGCGCACTCGCTCAGGAAGTTTTCCAAGACGTGAAGGACGGAGTGAAGCGACATATCTCGGTTGGATACGTCATTCACGAAGTCCGCAAGGAAAAGACCGACCAGGACGAGGAGATCTGGCGGGCGGTTGACTGGGAGCCCCTGGAGATTTCCTGGGTAAGCATCCCGGCCGACCCCCACGTCGGCATCGGCCGTTCGGCATCACAAGAACCCACCATTCCTGAGGAGGAAATCACCGTGTCTGAAATCAAGACCGATGATGTCCAGGACGTGCGAGCCGCCGAACTGGCTCGGATCAAGGACATCGAATCTCTGGGCGCTGCCCACCGTCAGGGCGAGCTCGCCCGCAAGTTCATCGAGAGCGGCAAGAGCGTGGACGAGTTCCGCGCGGCCGTGCTCGAGCAGATCCGCCTGCGCCCGGTCGAGAAGGCCGAGGTGGGCATGAGCGCCAAGGAGGTCAAGCGCTACAGCCTGACCAAGGTGCTGCGCCACATGGCCGACCCCACGAACAAGCGCCTGGCCGAGGAGGCCGCGTTTGAGCTCGAGGCGTCGGCTGCTGCCGAGAAGGTCCAGGGCCGGGCGGCGCGCGGCGTGATCGTGCCGTTCGACGTGCTCCAGAAGCGCGACATCAGCACGGCCTCGGGCAGCGCCGGCGGTTACCTGGTTGCCGACGAGCACCAGGGCAACGCCTTCATCGACGTCCTGAGCGACCACAGCGTGGTCTTCCCGCTCACCACCAAGCTCACCGGCATCCAAGGCGACATCTCCATCCCGAAGATGAGCGCCGGCAGCACGGCGGCTTTCGTGGCCAACGAGGCTGCGGCGGTGTCGGAAAGCACCCCGACCTTCGCCCAGGTGGCGCTGAGCCCGGAAACTTGCGGCACCTTCGTGGACATCGGCCGCAAGCTCTTCCACCAGGCTGACCCGAGCGTTGATCGCCTCATCATGGGCGATCTCGCGCGCGCTCTGGCTGTGAAGCTCGACGCGACCATCCTGAACGGCAGCGGCAGCAGCGGCGAGCCGACCGGCATCCTCAACCTGTCGGGTGGCGTGAACACCGTCAGCCACGGCACCAACGGCGGCGCCGAGACCTGGGCTACGATTGTCGAATACGAAGAGCTGGTCCGGGTGGACAACGCCCAGGGCAGCAACATGGTCTTCGTCATGACCCCGGGCACCGTGTCGAGCTGCAAGACCATCGAGAAGGCGTCGAACACCGCCCGCTTCCTCATCGAAAACGGCGAGGCCAACGGCTACCGCGTGCTGACCAGCAACAACCTGCCGACCGACCTCACCAAGGGCACCGGCTCGTCGCTGCACGGCGTGGTCTTCGGCGACTTCACCTCCTGCATCGTGGCCATGTGGGGTGGCCTGGATCTGACCATGGATCCCTACACCCTGAGCAGCTACGGCGCCGTCCGCCTGGTCGGCTTGCAGGATCTGGACATCGGCTTCCGCCACGAGCAGGCGTTTGCCATCTCGGTGGACACCTCGGTCTAACGCAACACCGGGGGAGGGGCTTGAGCCTCTCCCCCGACCCCCTTTCCCCAAGAAACAAATGAAGGTTCGAGCTCTTCAACCTTTCGACCTCGGCCAGGGCGGCGGCTTGCGCTACCCGAGCGTGGTCGGTCAGACCTACGACCTGCCCGAGCGCCGCGCCCGGCAGCTGGTGCGGATCGGCGCGGCCGAGCTGGCCGAGGACAACCCGGTCAAGGCGGCTGCCAAGAAGGTGGCCAAGAAGGTGGCCAGCAAGAAGGTCCAGAAGGCCGACTGAGGTGGCGCGCTTCTTCGAGGACGACGTGGACGAGATCATCAACGAGGATGATTTCGGCTTTTCGATGTCCTCCGGCGACACCACCTTTGTGGCCATCTTTGAGTATGCCTACGGCGAGCAGTTCGGCTTCGAGGGCCGCGAGGTGCCGACCCTGACGGCGAAGACCTCGGCGGTGGCTGACGTCTCTGCCGGCGACACGGTCACCGTGCCGGCAGCGGCGGTGCCGACGAGCTCTGTGTCCATCGATTTCACCGTCTTGGTCAAGCAGCCGGATAACACCGGCGTGACGGTCCTGGTCCTCGAGGCTCAGTAGTGGCGACGCATCCCAGAAAGACGATCCGCGAAAAGGTGGTCACCCTGCTGTCGGCCGGCGTGGCCGGCGCTGGAGGTCGGGTCTATGATTCCCGCGAGAAGCAGCCGGTGGCGACGGGTCCGTTCGTCGTGGTCAAAACCATTCTCGACCAGAGTCCTCCCGAAGACCAGTATGGCCTGAGCCTGCCGACCTACCAGCGCCAGCTCGAGCTCGAGGTGCATTGCGTCGAGACTGGCCGGCCGACCTCGGGCACCCTGGCCGGCGACGCCGACGACCTTGCCCGCGAGGTGGAGGAATACCTGGCGGACTATGTCGATTTGGACGGCCTCGTTTTGACCTGCCTGCTTACCGCCTCTACTATGGAGGAAGGCTTGGACGTAGACCCGCCGGCCTTCCGTGTCGTTCTGACCTACCAGGTGATCTACGAAGACGCCTTGGGCAACTAATGAAGTTCAAGAACACCTCAGAAGAGAAGATCCGCCTGCGCGGCTACGGCTGGCTGCTCCCCGGCGACACCGTCGAGGTGCCGGCGGACGACGAGGCGACCAACGCCACCCTGCGGCTCCACCCCAGCTTCGAGAAACTGACGCCCGAGAAGAAGGCGTCCGCGACCACCAAGGCCAAGAAGGCCACCAGCTAACCCATGGCACGATACACCGGCATTGGCGCTGTCCTCGGCCTGACCGAGGAGGCCACCTACGGCGAGGCGGCGGGCACGAGCCTGTTGATCGAAACCCCCGATTTCAAGGGCGGGGCGGAGTCCCTCGACGCTTCCAAGGAAGTCCTGCGGCCGGAGTTTCTCGACGCGCCGGCGCTGCGGAAGAAGGATATCACCGTCTTGTCGGAGAGCGTGAGCGGCGGCGTCTCGCTGAACCCGAGGTTCAACGGCAAGGCGTGGTGGGCTGTGCTCAGTCACCTCTGCGGAGAATATTCGACCAAGACCGGGACCGGGCCTTACGTCCACACCATGCAGTTCGGCGGCGCCATCACGACCACGTCGGCGCCGGAGACTCTCGGCCTGCAATGGACCGTCGATCGTGGCGGCACGACCGGCGCGGTGTGCTATCGGGGGCTGAAGCCGACCTCGGTCGAGCTCACCTTCGCCTACAACCAGCCGGTCGAGATGACGGCCGAGTTTATGGGCACTCAGGCCGAGGCCACCTCCGGGCTCACGTTCTCCGAGACTGCCGGCAACCCGCTCATGGTGGCGCCCTACACCCACACCACTCAGTTCCTCCAGTTCAACAGCACGGCGTATGACTGCGCCTCTGCCACGATCAAGATGGAGCTGCCGCGCACCGAGGTCCAGGAGATCTCGGCGACCACGGCCAAGGCCATGCAGATCGACGGCTTTGCGAAGGTCAGCGGCTCGTTCGAGACCTTCGCGCTGGACGAGACCTCGAGCGCCTTCGACACCTTCGTGACCGACTACCGGGCGCAGAACGGCCGCGAGCTGGTCTACACCCTGCGCGGCAACGACGGCACCTACGCCAACGGCTTGGTCCTGACCATCCCGAAGGCCGTGATCGTCAGCAACCCGGTCAGCCACGTGGATGGGCCTGGCGTCCAGCGCGTCACGGTCGAGTGGGAAGGCTACATTGACGCCGGCACCACCGACTACCTGGTCGACATCGCGCTGACGAACAGCCAGAACCTCGACAAGGGCTTCAAGGCCTAGTCGAACGCGAGGAAGCGAGCCGGGGCGTCCGGGGGGGCGCTCCGGCATTTTTTTTTCCGGCTCTTGCCCGGCGCCGGCGCAGCCGGATAAACTGCCGGCCATGTCTGGCAAGACCGAAAAGAAGTCCCCCGAGGGCACGATTACCCTCAGCACCGGTGTCGAGCTGACCTTCGGCTATCTGACCGCCGGCGACCTGATCGACGCCGTGGCCGAGCTCGGCTGCTCCCTCGAGGAGGCGCAGCCGTTCAAGAGCAGCATGGTCCTGACCTGGCGCTCGGCGGTGCGCGGCGGCTACACCGGCGGCTTCCGCGACTTTGTGGACGCGCTGCCGATGGCCGAGGTGCAGGAGGTGGCCGAGGCGGCGGCGCCCTTTCTCGCAGCCCGTTCTGGGTAGGTCGGCGATTCTCGGCCTTCTCGAGCTCGGCGTGACCTACACCGAGCTGTGGCGGCTTCCTGTGATTCACGCCGACATTCTTTTACAATGGAAACAGGAAGCAGAGGAGAAGGCGTCACGCGACCTGGGCAGGTTTTTGCGCTCCAGGAAGGGGAAAAACACCCAGGCGGTCGTTGACGTCGGCCGGGCTTTCCTGGGCTAATGGCGAGAAAAACCCAGCACGACTTCGTTCTGGTCGGTCGCGACCAGGCCAGCAAGGCCATTCGGGCGGTCAGCAAGACCACCCAGGGTCTGATCGACACCACGTTCAAGCTCACCAACATCATGTCGAGCGGCATGAACGTGCTGGGCGGTGTGACCAGGGCGATGCAGACGCTGGGCCGCGCCGTGGCTGTGCCGATCCAGGCGGCAGCCGAGCAGGCGCGGGTCGAGAAGCAGCTCGAGACGGTCCTGCGCTCAACCGGCGGCGCGGCCGGCCTCACCGCCGAGGAGCTCACCGGCATGGCTGCCCAGCTCCAGCGCGTCACGGCCTTCGGCGATGAGACGACGATTGCGGCGCAGAACCTGCTGCTGACGTTCACCAACATCGGCGGCGCCGGCGGTATTTTCGAGCGCACCACGGCGGTCGTGCTCGACGTGGCGACGGCCATGGGCATGGATCTCAACAGCGCCGCCGTCCAGGTTGGCAAGGCGCTGAACGACCCGGCCACCGGCTTGTCGATGCTGACGCGCGTCGGCATCACCTTCTCGGAGGAGCAGAAGAAGGCGATCAAGTCTTTGCAGGAGTTCGGCGACACCGCCGGCGCCCAGGCTCTGATCCTCGACGAGCTCGAGCGCCAGTTCGGCGGCTCGGCCGAGGCCTTCCGCGAGACCTTTGCCGGCTCAGTCCAGGCGGCGACCAACGCCTGGGGCGACCTGCTCGAGAGCGTCGGCGAGTTCATCACGGAGAACGAGCTGGTCAACGAGTCCCTGGCGAAGGTCACCGATCTTCTGGAGCGCCTCGCCGAGGACGCCAAGGACGGGAGCATCACGGTCGGCGACCTCGAGGTGAACCTGCGCGACCTGGTCAGCGGCGGCGTCGAGATCGTGGTCGAGGGCTTTGCCATTTTGCTCGACACGGTCGGCTACCTCATGGACACCCTGGGCAACAAGACCGGGTTGAGCACGGTCGTGAACACGTTGCAGTATGCGTTTGCTGCCCTTGAGGGCGGCGTCAAGTTCCTCGCCAACGGCCTGAAGGGTATGTTCTATACGCTTCAATGGGGCTTGGCCTGGATCCGCGACGACGCCGAGGAGATGGAGCGCCTCGACCAGGCCATCAGCGATGTTGGCAGGGACGTCGTCCTTTTGTCGTTCGAGACCGAGCGAAAGCTCAACGCCGCCTTCGACGACGGCAGCGAAAAGGCGGCCGAGTATGCCGACAAGATCCGCGACCTGGCTGCCGCTACCCGCAAGTGGACGGCCGAGGTTCGCGACTCCTCGCAAGATGTCGAGCGAAACACGACTGCGATCGACGAGCAGGCTGCGGCGTTCGACGCCCTGAGCGAAAGTCTGACCCGCGCGGCCGAGCAGATGCGCCGGCAGAAGGAGGCGGCGCGGTCGGCTCAGAACAGCTACCAGGAGGTTAACCGCCAGGTCTTTGTCTACCTGGATGCCCTGAAGAATGATTTCCCGGCGGTCAGTCAGCAGCAGACTCGCCGGTTTATCGAGCTCCGCGACTCGATCAAAGGTTTGCCGCTCGAGGAGCAGGCCAACGAGATGGGCAAGTTCCTCAAGTATTTGCAGAACCTCTGGGATCGCAGCGGCAGCGGCAGCGCCGAGGCGGCGGCGAGGATGGGGCACCTTGGCGAGAAGGTGCGCGACGTGGGCAGGGAGGTCGAGAAGGTCGCCGCCGGCTTCGAGGATGCCGGTGACGCCGGCGAGGATGCCTGGGGCGCGCAGTCCGATGCGGCGCGGCGGGCGGCGCTCGAGGCGGCGATGGCCTGGCGCCTCAACTTCGAGCGCATGGGGCTCGCTGCATCGCAGGCGCTGTCTAAGGTCTTCCAGGACGCGATGGTCGAGCAGCAGCTCTTCACCGAGGGCTTCAAGGAGTTCGGCCAGACGATGAAGAGCACGATGGCCGAGAACTTCCTCGACCCGATTTTCGGCGCGGGGTCGGCCTTCCAGGAGGTCTTCGCCTCGGCGCTGAGCCCGGTGCGGATGTTTGGCGAGTATCTGAACGACCACCTCTTCGCGCCGATGTTCGGCCACATCCATGCGTTCTTCTACGAGAAGTTCAGCATGATGATGCAGGACCAGGCCACCGAGATCGCGATGAACGCCGAGACCAACGCGGCCAAGCTCGGCAGCGACATCGCAACGATGGAGACCGGCAGCGCGGCCGCGATCTCGGTCAACGCCCAGACCAACTCGGCCGTGTTGGCTCAGGGGGCCGCGACCAGCTCTGGCCTGCTGGCGATGTTCACGCCGGCGGCGATCATGGCCAGCATCGCGACCCTGGGCGCCGCCTTGGCCTTCGGCTTCCTCGTCGGCGGCATCGTCCAAAAGATCATGGGCTACGCCGAGGGCGGCTTTGTGGACACCGAGCAGCTCGCCATGGTCGGCGAGGGCAACCGGCCGGAGGTCATTATCCCGCTCTCAAAGCCGGATCGGGCGCGGGAGCTGCTCGCCCAGACCTACCAGCGGAACCCCGAGCTCTTCCTGGGTGCCCTGGCCGGCGGGCGGTCTGCTCGAGCGCAGCAGGCGCAGGCGCCGGTTTTTAACGTGACTGTGAACGGCGCGGCCGATCCGGCACTCACCAGTAGCCGGGTGGTCCAGAAGATCGACGCCATGCTCGGCAAGCGCCTGCGCGGGGGAATCTGACCATGGCCAGCAGCTACGCCGACATCAGCCTCATCAACACCACCTTCGGCATCTCGCACACGTTCGACGACGACGTGGACGGCTCGGGCCTGATCGAAGCTCTGACCATCACGCCGACCTTCGGCGGCACCCTCACCCCTCTGCTCGACGGCGGAGCGGCCCGGACTGGCGGCGACCCGGCCGGCACGGAGGTGGCCATCTCGGGCACGATCAAAGCAGCCGCAGCGGGTACTCCTTCCGTGTCCGACACGATCACGAGCATCCAGCAGGTGCTCCACAATGGCCGGTTCAAGATCCGGTTCGGCAACGACAACCTCGAGCTCACCGATTGCGTGGTCCAATCCTTCACCTATGTGCCGGTGGTCGGCGCGAGCACCTCGGCGGTCACCTTTGAACTGACCATCACCAGCGGTGCCAAGTATTTCACCACCACCTCTACCTCGAGCGCGTCGACGTCGATCAGCGGCGCGACCACCTCGGGCACCGTGACCTGCACCGGCTTCGACTCCGACGCTCCGGTGCGTCCGATCATCACGGTTACGCGAGATGGCGCCAGCACCGTCGATACCACCTTCGAGTTCCGCATTGTCAACGACGGCCAGACGAAGACTCCCGAGTTTCGCTGGGTCACGGCCAAGATGGGCGCCGACGACGTCCTTGTCACCGATCCGTTCCTCGAGCAGACCTACGTCAGCACGAACAACAGCGGCGTGGCTCAGGTGCCCACGCGGGTGGACGGCGTTGTGCCTCACCTGCACGAGCTCCTCGGGAGCAGCGCCCCGCAGGTTGAGTTCACGAACACCACCGGGCACAGCGACTTCACCGTCCAGGTCGAGTGGTATACCTATAGGCTCTTCATCCATCAGCAATAGTGCCGCACGCCGTCTCGTCCGACATCGACCGCGCCAGGATCTACCTGGTTCTGGACCAGGCGCGGACCGACATCGGCGACATGACCCAGCGCCGCGCCCTGCTGAATCTCCAGCAGAACCTCGAGAGCCTCGAGTGGACCTACCAAAGCGCCGCCGGCGGGTTCGGCCCGGCGGCCTGCACGGCCAAGGTAGCCGAGGGCACCTGGGCGAGGCGCCAGCTGGAAGCGCGAAACTACAGCACCGCCTTCATTTATTGGGCGCCGCCGGAGACCGAGGGGCCGGTGCTCATGGACGACTATGACGCTTCCGAGGGCGAGTTCCTCCTGTGGGCGGGCGCGGTCACCGATGTCGAGATGGCGCCGAAGAGTGACCTGGTCACCCTGACCATGGCCGGCCTGGGCGAGTTCATGGCACACGCCTATGCGACCCGCGAAAGCCAGACCGCGATCTATAGCATTGCGACCAACGCCGACAACAACGCCAGCGCCCTCGAGCTCCGCAGCTGGGTGCTCGACAGCTCGAAGGATTACAAGGCCATCCTGAGCGACGGCGCCCCATCTCGCGAGATTTACTACGCCGACGGCTATGCCAGCGTGGCGGCGCACACCGGCAGCCTGGCCGACTTGATCGGCGGGCACCCCCAGGTTGCCTATGGCGTCCGCAACGCCGGCGGGGCGGACGACCTCGGCCAGTTCTACTTCACGATGGTCGCCGACCCCGGCCGCGAGCAGACCAGCTCGGTGGCCGAGTTCAACAACCGCCAGGCGCCCTACGTGTCGCCGCTCGAGGTGGTCAGCATCGACGTCGAGGACGACACCACGAGCATCGTCAACGCGGCGCGGATCTACGTGCCCTGGGACGGCGGCACCTTCATCTCGGATGGCACCGCCGAAAACGCGGCGAGCGTGGCGCGGCACGGGCGGCGCGAGGTGGTCGAGCCGGACACGAGCGTGGCCGACCAGACGCAGGCGGCGGATCGGGCGGCGGCAATCGTGGCTGCGAACAGCTCGCCGGAGGTCGTGGTCAGCGCCAGCCTGCTGCACGATCCGCGCCCGGTGCAGGCTCCTACGGCAGCCGGCGACACCTACCTGCCGCTGCTCACGGCGCTCAAGCGCGGAGACGTCAAGATTCCTCTGCCGTTCCAGGAGCGGGCGCCGCAGGAGCGCAGTAACCGAGGCGACGCGGTCAACAGCCGCTTCGAGGCCGACACCTGCGACGTGATCCAGCTGAAGCAATCGAGCACGGCTGCTGCTTCCGTCCTGATCGACTGCCGCACGGGCACCCCGAGCAAGTCCGTGCCCAATGCGCCCTCGGGCATCTACAGCCCGTGTCCGAACATCAAGTCCGGCGGCGACATGGATGCCAGCATGACGGTCACCCACCTTCAGATGAAGTGGACCGACTCGAGCGAGCTCAGCAACGGGGCTGGCGCGACCAAATCGGCGGCGGTCGTCGAGTGGGACAGGAAGCTCTATCTGGCCTTCGCGGCCACGGGGGGCTCGCCGCAGACCTATGTGCCCTACCTCGCCTACTGCAACAGCAGCGGCGTGTGGGCGTCCGCCGGCAGCTTCACCGTCACCCTGGGCAGCACTCTGGCCAAGACCGACCTCACCGGTGGCCTCAACATCGTCGTCGGCATGGCCACGGCGCTGCCGACAGGCACCGAGCTGAAGACGGTTGCGGTGCGAATCTATCGGCAGCTCGGCGTCAAGGACAATCCATCCGGTCTACGCACCCTGATCTGGGCCGGGTCGCTGAACCTGTCCAGCACCTCGCCTATCGGAACCCTCGGCAACCAGGCCTTCATGGTGAACAGGGCTGAGGGCAACGGCCCTGCGGATGGGTCAAATGTGCCCCTGCTTAGCAAATCCGTGGACGTCACGGGCGTGTCGGTTTATGGCTCGCTTCAGGAGACGATTGCCGGCCCGGCACACGCCGTGGCTGGCCTCTCCTTCAACGACTTCGCCGACGAGCTGGTCTACCAGCAGCCGCTCTTCAAATACAGCGGCAACCTGCTCCTCGACCTCCACATCGGCTGCAACCGCGCCGTGGCCGACGACGACGTCACGAGCGCCCGCACCCAGCGCCTGGTCCATCTGGCATACGCCGAGACCGGCAGCTTCACCGACGGCGGCGACTTTGCCCACGTCATGAGCGACACCTCGGGCACCGGCGTCTCGGCCGACTCGATCGCCAACACGCAGAAGCACAATACCTGGCTGCTCGGCCCGGGCGACACCGGGTATGCGGCGGCGCTCGGCCCTGACCTCGCCGTGGCTGTGCGCGAGGCCACCTGCCGGCTACAGGGGCGCCAGGTGGCGATCGAGCTCGAGGGCAACGCGCGGCCGATGAGCGCGACATACGCGATCGAGACGACCTCCGAGGACATCGAAAAGGCGCTCCGCGCCCAGCGACGCATCCCGAGCATCTAGTGGCAAGCGACTACCCTGACGCCCTCGACCCGGCCTTCGCCGCGCTGCGAGACGACGTGGACACCTTCCGCGTCAACGGACTACAGCACATCGCCGACATGGCCGTGGCGGTTCAGACCATCCTCGGCGCCGGCCTGGGCGACATGACCAGCGACCCCGGATACGGCGGCGCCAAGAAGTTCGGGAACCTCAGCCAGGCTATGCAGGCGCTCTTCCGGTGGGAGACGGGCACGATTGACGAGACCTACGACCCGGCCGACCTCGAGGAGGTGAACACCTCGCCTATCGTGACCGTGAACTTCGATACCGTGCGGTTTACCCAGCCGCCGTTCGTCATGGTCCAAACCATCGAGGCCCACCAGGACACCGGCACGGCCGGCATGGGGGCGGGAAGCCCGAGCGCCAACGGCTACAGGGAATCTCGTCTTTTCCCGGTTGGCATCACCAGGTTCAAGTTCGACCTGGCGGCAAGCTCCAAAACCATCAACACGGCGCTCTTGACGAGCGGCGGCATCCCGATCAAGGCTTATTGGCTCGCGATCGAGCCGGTTTTCGGCTTTGCCGAGCAGGGGGAAACGGACAAGGGATAAACATGGCTGGCACCTTCTCAGGCTACCCTGAGGCGCTCGACATCCTTGAGCGCTTCGCCGACGGCGTGGGCTACCCCTCGGCCACCGTCCTCAATATCCTGGCCGATGCGGCCCGGCAGCTCGAGGTGGCGCTGGGCGCCGATCCGATCGAAGGAAACCTGCCGGCTGGCTCGGCGGGCGACTGGGCGAGCCTGACGACGATCCAGGCTTGGATGCAGAGGTTCTGCCGGATGGAGGTCGGGCGGTTCACGATCGAGCTGCCCCTCGAGCCGACCACCTCGGGAAGTTATGAATCCGACGTCACCGTGCCCTACGCCAATGTTTCGCGATTCCAGCACACGATGTCCGGCGCCGGCAACGCCATCCCCCATTTTTGCGCCGTTACTTTTGAGCAGGTGCGCGGGCCGAACGACGAGGAGCCGGCCGGCGCCATCGCCTATCAGCCGCTGGGGCACGTCAATCGATACTACAACGCCGCCGGCCAGATCGCCGGCTTCACCCTGCGTAACAACGACACCTGGGGCGAGGAGAGCAAATACCGCGACATGACGGTCACGGGCACTTATTTCGCTTTCGAGCCTGACTACCACTAATGCTCGGCAGCAAATACCCCGACACCGTTGACAGCTTCACCGCGCCCGATCCGGCGCCGCTGGCGGCTAGCGTGTTTGGCCAGGTTATGGCTATAGTCGAGGCGACGCAGCGGGCAGCCGGGCAAGGGCTTGGCAGCCTGGCTGAGCTCAACAACACGACCGACGACACCTTCGGCAAGCAGTTCAAGCGCCTGCTGCGGGTAGATTTTGGCGTCGAGACATTCCTCAGCACCTCCGGCACGTCCATCACCACCAGCAACCAGGGCACCCGCGAGCTCACCGTGACTTTCAACACCTACGGCGGCAGCACCGTCTTCGACGACGCCTCGGAGATCCGGGTCTTCGTCGTCGAGGCCGGCGGAAACGTGAACAGCCAAACCGTGCCCCCGCTGACCGGTGGTAACCGGCGAGACTCGGGAAACGTGGTTGACGGCTCCGTCACGACGACCCAGTTCAAGTGGCGCCACGACCAAACCAACTACATCGGCACGCTCATGTGGCTCGCCGTCCAGTGGGCAGAATGACCACCACCACCAGCACCTTGCGCCTGGAAAATCGGGCACTTCAAGCTCTCCTTGTCGTTACGACGGGCACCCTGGCCTGGCTGCTAGTCGCGATGTTCGACCGTTTCGAGCAGGATCACATCGAGCTCGCCGAGCAGGTCGAGGCCATCGAGAGCGCGAATAAGGAGCGCGACTCCAAGCTGGCCGAGCTGGTCCTGCAAATCGAGAGCCGGCTGGCGACGCTGGAGGCGCGAAACTAGTGCGGCACCTCTTCCTCATCCTGCTCCTCCTCGCGGCCTGCCAGACGGCGGCTACGATGGGCGGTTCTGCCGGCGGCGCTGCCCTGGGCGCGGCGGTCGGCGGGCCAGGTGGAGCTGCGGCCGGCGCGGTCGGCGGGGCGCTCGGCGGGAGGGCGATGGCCGAGGAGCTCCTCGAGGCGCCGGCGGGGGCGCAGGTAGTCGTCCAGCGGCCCATGCCGCGCGAGCCGTTCTCTCTGCTGGCATGGCTGCTCGGCAATCTCGAGGCGCTTGTCATGCTGGGCCTCGTGGTCTGGTTCATGCCGGCGCCCCACGTAATCGTGGCGCGGCTGCGGGCGAAGTGGCGGAAGCCGGGGGCGGCGTGATGTCCTGGCTGCTCGAGGTCTTCCGCGAGAGCCCGCTGGTGGCTCTCAGCCTGGTCGTCCTGGGCCTGCTCGTCGGCCCGGCCGGCCTACGTCGAGCCCGGCGGTGGCTGGGCCGGCTGCTGAAAAGGTAGCCGCGCCAGAACGAGGTGTCCTGGCGCGGGTCGTGCTCGAGGGCTGGGATTCGCGCTGCCAGCCACACGCTGGAGGTTTAGCTAGTCCACATCCTCGACCAGCACGGCGACCTCGGCGACGGCGTCCAGCAGGCCGTAGCGCCATCCGTCCGGGTGCTCGGCGGTCTTCGCGGCCTCGTAGCTCTCCAGCAGCGCCCAGGCCTCGTGCTCGGTGGCGGCGCTCGCAATCACGGCGTTGGCCTCGTCGAGGATGGCCTCGGAGAGCCGGCCGCAGGTGTCCTGGAAGATGAAGGTGGTCATGGTCTTGTTCGTGTTCATGGTTCGTTGTTCGGTGCGGGTCTGTTGGCCGTCCTGGCCCCACGCCGGCGATGGCGGTGGGGCCAGGGGCCGGGCGGGTTACTCGGCGAACAGGGTCGGGTAGTCGCCCTCGAGCTCCAGCGTGTCGGGCTTGCCCTCGGGCGTCCAGCTGATGCTGCCGTAGGTCTCGTCGGTATAGATTCCGGTGTCCGCGTCGATGACGGCGCACCAGGCCCGGGTGGTGCCCGGCTGGACGCCCATGGCCATCGCGATGGTCCGGCCGGTCGCGAACATGATGTCGCGCTTGCCGTCGGTGTTGGTCTTGTTCGTGTTCATGGTTTCGGTGTTCAGGTTGGGTTATCGGGTCGGCGTCTCGCGCCGTGCTTACTTATCTTATCGGCTAATCGGGTGAGGTGTTTGCCTTCTTTCTCCTTTTTTTTTCGGATAATCAGAAATCTTCGGGCCAGTCCTCGCCGTCTTCCTCCGCCTGGGCCTCGGCCTCGCCCTCGGCCTCGCCCTGGCTGGCGCCGTAGATCCAATCGTGGCGGGATACGATCCACGCCGACCTCCAGCTGTGGTCGTGCGGCTCGAGCGGCTCCCAGCGGCCATCTGGACCAGGCTCGCGCCGCATCCTGCCGTGGCCGGCGCAGACCAGGCACACCTCGGCGGCGATCCTCGGGGCGCGAAATCCGAGGCCGTCGCAACCCCAGCAGGTCAAGATCAGGAAGGTTCCGCTTCCCCGATCCGCGCGGCCACTACCTTCCTCACCCATGCTGTCGTGCTCAGGTTTTCGCTCTGGTTGACCTCGGCGAGGCGCTCACGCCAGCCGGCGGGCAGGTAGACCTCGAGGCGGTCACGCTTCTGGCGGTGTCGAGCCACGCTCGCGGCGACTTGCGCTCTTCTTTTTTCTTCTTGGCTACTCATGGGCAAGGATCAGGTCGGCGGCTGCCGTGCCGGCAATCATAGCGGCACGGTATCCGACAATCACAGCCGAGGTGGTGAAGGCCAGGATCAGCCAGAACATGAGCAGGGCGATGGCCAGCCTGGCCAGGTTGCGCCAGGTCAGCGAGCTGGTCGCTCTCTTCTCGCTCATCCCTCGTCCTCCTCGTCCAGCGCGTCGGCGGTCAGGCGGTCGGCGGCCTTGCGCGAATCCGCCGCGTCCCAATCGTCGCTGTAGTTCGTGATCCGCAGCGCCCGCATCTCCGCGAGGATGGCGGCCTGGATCTGGTTGTGGCGGTCAAGGAAGTCAGCGACCCGCATAAGATCCATGGCGATGCTCTTGATGTCGTAGGCGGTGTCGCTCATCCCTCGTCCGCCGCCTCCTCCAGGGCCTCAGCTCGCTGCTGGCGGGCGAAGATGAACAGCGCGTCGTAGGTTTCCTGGTAGTCTCCTTCAAGCTCCTCGTCCGAGCAGCAATCGTGGCCGTCGCAGTATTCACGCCGCAGCAACGCGATGACGGCCTCGTGGATCTTCTTGTTGGTGTCGGTCATTCTTCGTCCTCCTCGACCAGCGCGGCGGCGCGGCGGTTGTGCTCTCATCGTCCTTCGTCCTCCGTCCAGTAGTTCTTCCAGTAGTAGGTGACGGCGGCATCCCACGCCTTGTCGCCCAAGGTGTCGAGGATGGCCCCCGTCTCGCCACGCTCGGCCTCCAGGCTTTCACAAGCCGCGCCGAGCAGCTCCAGGTCGAGCTCGGGGTCGTAGCCCGGCTCGTCGTAGGTGTCCATCCTGCCGTCCTCCACTACGGTCACGGCGTAGTCCGCCGTCCACTCGTTGTCGCTGGCATCCAGCGCGGTAACGGTCACGGTGTAGTCGCTCATGTGATGATTCCTCCAATCCAGAGTAGTGCGAAAATCACCCCCACTCCCCCTGTGATGTAACGCACGGGATGACTTCGGGTCGGCCAACCGAAGGGGTCGGGGTAACGACGCCAAGGGTAAAACACACAAATGATGGCGCACAGGGCGGCGCTGTAGAGCAGGTAGGAGGTGGGCATCATTCTTCGTCCTCCCTGATCTCGTCGGCCCGGACGCGGATTTTCGCAAGCATATCGTCCGCCCAGATCATGTCGCCACCGGCCCTCTCGGAGTCGAGCAGGAACCAGTCGTAAAACTTCCGCAGCCTCCTAACCACGGCGCGGCGCAGGGCGGCGGCGATGAGGGCGATGGCGTGTCCGTCCTCATGCTTCGGATTCACGCGCCAGGACGGGCCGAACAACTCGTCCAGCAGATCCTCCGCTTCCTTGGTGTAGTCAATCACCGGGCACCTCCGTAGCGGCGCTGGATGCGCGCCAGCTCGATCTCCAGGGCCAACTCCAGCGCCTGCCGGATCGGCGCCAGCGCCTGGCGGTCGCTCAGGTTGATCTGGCACCTCTGGCTCATGCCATTGTTTCGCCTGGCCGTGATCGTCACGCCGGCGGCGGCTTCCTTCGCCAGCAGTTCGCGGGCCTCCTCCAGCGCCGCCAGCCGCAGCTGGACGCGCTCGGGCATCTCGTGGCGGGCGATCACGGCGTCACCGTCCACGCCTCGATGCCTTCCCATTTCCCACCCTTTCGCGAGGTGGGCACGAGCAGGTCAATGTGGTTGCGCCAGCGCGGCGCCATCGTGTCCTCGACGGTCCACCAGCCGCGCAGGGCGGGGTCGGGCACATCGACGAAGATCTGGTCGCCGTAATCGATCGGGCCACCCCAGCGGGCCAGCAAATCGCGAGAAAGGGCGCAGATGCGCTCGGCCTCGAGGTCCAGGCCGGTCAGGTTGAAGCCGCTCGCCGTAATCATGGGCGTGTCGTCGGTTTGGCTGGGCACCGCGTGGTAGATCGTGACGGTCATTTCGCCCAGGGCGAGAATCGTGCCGGCATCCTCCTGCTCGGCAATCTCATAGACCACCTCGGCCTGCATCGCCTCAATCGGCGGCACCTCGGTGGTGTCGGGGCAGCGGTGGGCGCGCAGCTGGACCTCGGTGGCCAGCCAGAGCACGGTGGCGAGGAAGGCGATGATGGCCAGCAGGGAAAACATGGTTCGATGGTAGGTGTTCATTTTTCGATTTTCACGGGGCCGAAGGTGCGCCGGATGCTCTCCAGCAGCGGGTCGTCGGTCAGCACTCGCGCGCCGAGTTCGGCCAGGTTCTGGCTCGGCCACGGCAGCGGTTCCTCCTGATTATCGGCTATTCCGTTGCGGAAGTGGACGCCCTGTTCGCTTTTATATTCGATCCACCTGCCGGCCGGGTCGGCCTCGACCACCTCGGCGAAGTTCAGCAGGCCAGGCAGGTAGAGGTGGTGCTGGCAGCCGCGCTCCTGCTCGTCGTGGCTCAGGGGCCGGCAAAGCTTCTCGCAGATCCACCTGCCGGCCTCGCCCTCCTCGAGCTCGGGCGTGGCGTGGACGCAGGTTCGGCAGTTCGCCAGGGGCGCGTCCTCGCCATGGCAATGTCGCCGGTGGTCGCACCATTTACATTGAAACCACGCCGGGCTCTCGGCGATCTTGGGCGGCGGCTGGTCGGCGTTGAGGATGGCCTCGGCCTTGGCCAGCAGCTGGCGGGCCTCGGCCTGGTCGTGTGCCACCACCTCGGCGTAGAGCTCGTCGTTGTCTTTGCAGACGGCAAAGTAGAGCGCCAACCTCATACCCGTCTTTTCCATATACAGCTGCATCTGGGCGAAGTGCTCGGGCTTGGCCACGCGCACCCCAGATGCCTTTAGCTTTTTGAAAGGCTTGGCGCCGCTCGTCTTGATCTCGAGCACAGCCCAGGTGGTCGGGCGCCCAGGGATACCACGGCAGGCGCCGTCCAGGCTCCCGCCGAGGTGCCCGCCAAAGCCGAGCACCCGGAACTGCTGCCCGGTCTCCGGGTCGCGGTCGTGGACCTCGAGGCCGGCGCTGCGGAGATCCTCGACCACGCGCTCTTCCTCGTCCTGGCCCCGGCGGAAGAGCCGCAGCACTCGGCCGGGGTGGCTGATCTCGCTCGCCCATCGCCACCCATACCAGATGTCGCGCGAGCAGGGCCGCCCAAGCTGGCTGCACCCGAGGTGGTCGCGGTGCCGGCGGTCCTGCTGCCTTTCCAGCGCGGCGTAGACGGCGGCCGCGACCTTTTCGCCGGCCTCAGTCAAGGCACCGGCCGGCGGCGTCGAGGTAGAAGGCCAGGCTGTCGGCCGAGCCGAACTGCTCCACCGGGTAGCAGCCAGGGAAGCCGACCAGTTCAAAGCGCTGCCCCTCGAGCTCGCGCAGGAGGACCACGCCGGAGTCGATCTCCCAGCAGGCGATCCGGCCTCGGCGGGTCGTGCGGTCGGCCATGAGCTCGCCGAGGTGGCCGGCGCGGTGCAGGTAGCTGCTGACGGTTTTCTTGGCTTGTTCAAACATTTCTACGGCTTGTTGAAGGTGGGGGAGCCGGCGCATTGGCTCCCCCGTTACGGAAATCCTGTTAGAAGGGGGGCTCCTCGTCCGCCCAGGGCGGCTTCGGGGCCGAGGTCGAGGCGGTCGAGCTCGCGGTGGCTGCCTTGTAGCCGGCGACCTCGTTCGAGGCGCCGTAGGCTTCGGAGTTCTTCACCTTGACGGTCACGACGACGGGGATGCCGCGCAGCTGGCTGCTGTCGGTCAGAGTTTGCAGACCACACGCCTTGCCGAGCGCGACCAGCTGGCGCTCCGAGATCTCCACCGCCACCTTATTCGGGTTGCGGATGTTGAGCCGATCGAAGATCCAGCGCCCGGTGTGCGGGCCGGCCAGCACCTCCAGCTTCAGCTCGAGGTATTCGCCGTCGCCGCGCTTGGTCGGCTTGATCGCCTCTTCGATGATCTGGGCGGTGTAATCGCCAGCCGGCAGCGGGTCTCGCGTGACCGGGGTCAGCTCCTGGGTGCAGTCGATGTTGGTGGGCAGTTGTGCCATGGTTGTCTTTCTATTCGGGGTTGAGGTGCTTGGCGAGCTCGTGCCATTCGAGCTCGACCTGGGCGGGCAGGCGATAACGGCTTTTCGCGATGTGACTGGGCCGCTCCTCGAGGTGCAGGACGCGCTGGCCGTTGCCGATGCCGCGCACCCGCTTCTGGCCGAAACCTTGGTCGCTCTCAGTCGTCAAGACCAGCCAGTTGGCGAAGGCCACGATGTCTGCCCATTCGGTCAGCAGGGCCGCAGCCGACTTGTGCAGCTTGAGGAAATAGCGGTCATAGCTCTCGGCGTCGGGAGAATCAAAGCGCCGGATCTCGGAGTGGCACAGGAAGATGATGGTCGTGCCCTTTCGCCGATACCAGTCGAGGATCTTCAGGAGCTCCCGCCAATGCTGGAGCGCCAGCACGTAGCCTTTGCCGTAGCCGAAGGCCTCGATGTTGTCCTTGCTGTGCTCGGCTGCGGTGTGCTTGTGGATGAGCGCCTCCAGCCAATCGGCGCTATCGATCACGATGGTGCGGTATTCCTTTTCCTGCAAGACGGCCAGCGCATCCTTCACCTGACCGAAATCGGTGCAGAGCGGGAACGCCGGCACGTTGACGCCGGCCAGGCCATCCTCCGTCGGGATGAACACCGGCACCGGCGCCTCGGCCGCGAAGGTGGTCTTGCCGATGCCCTGCGGGCCGTGCAGGACGATGCGAGGGGGCAGGCGATCCATCCCGCTCATGGTGATGCTGGTCAGATCAAAGGCCATGCGGCACCTCCTCCAACTGCTCGACCTTCAGGGCGACCTTCTTGGGCTTGATGACCATGTGCTCCATCAGCTTGTCCTGGACGGCCTGATCGGCGTTGCGGAAGCCGCTCAACTTGATCGACAGCTTGCTGGTCAGCACCTCGTCGAAAGCCTCGCCGAGCTCGCGGCGCCAGTAGTCGGCCTCCTGGTATTCGAGCACCCGGTTGAGACCACCGGTGGTCGTGACCCGGAAGTTTCGGGTCTTCGCGCTGGTCGTGCCCTCTTCCTTGACGCCGACCAGGGCCGTCATGCGCTCCTCGAGGTCGAGCTGATACGCCCTCAGCTTGGCCAGGCGCTCCTTCGTTTCTTGCCAGCGGCTGGCCAGCTCCTCGAGCTCGGCGGCCGGGTTGGTTCTGCTGTTCATGATTTCCTCTGGGTCTTGGTTGTGCCGGGATTGGCGCCGCCAGGGTGGCATGAGGAGGTGGCCGGCGCAAGAGGATTACCGGAAAAACTCGCCGCACCCCTGGAGAGCGGCGCGCTGGGTGGCTACCCTTCCGGGCATGGTGTCCTCTCTCGCGTATGCCCTCGCCCTTCAGAAGCGTGGCTGGGCCGTCTTGCCCCTGCACTCCGTGAACGCCGCAGGCGAGTGCTCCTGCCGCAACCGCGCCTGCCGCTCGCCCGGCAAGCACCCTTGGCTGCCCGACGGGCTGAAAGGCGCCAGCCACGACCCCGCCGACGCCCGCATCTGGTTCAACCGCTGGCCGGCCGCCAACCTCGGCGTCCGCACCGGCGCGATCTCCGGCATCTGGGCGCTCGACATCGACCCGCGCAACGGCGGCGACGACGCGCTGGCCGAGCTGGAGCTGGAGAACGGCGCCCTGCCGCCCACGTTGGTCAACCTCACCGGCGGTGGGGGCCGGCACTTCATCTTCCAGCTGCCGGAGGATGGCATGGCCTGCGGCAAGCTCGCCGAGGGCATCGACATCAAGGGCGAGGGCGGCTACATCGTCGTGCCGCCTAGCGGCCACCAGTCCGGCGGGTTCTACCGGTGGCGAGACGACGCCGCCGAGATCCTGCCCGCGCCGGCGTGGCTGCTCACCCGGCCGCGCCAAGTGCCGGTGCCGGTGCTGCCTCTCGGCCGGCTACAGCACCAGGCCGAGCCCGAGAAGGCTGCCGAGATCCGCGAGGCGCTCGAGGTGGTGCCGGCCGACGACCGCGACGAGTGGCTGTTCGCCGGCATGGCGCTCCACAGCGCGGCCGACCAGCTCGGCGAGGCCTTGGCCTTTCGGCTGTGGTCCGAGTGGTCTCAGAAGTCGGCGAAATACGACGCAAAAGACCAGGCGCGGGTCTGGGCCAGCTTCGACGACAGCGGCGGCGTCACCCTCAGCACCCTCTTCGGCCTCGCCAAGAAGTATGGCTACGGCCTTTCGCGGCATGACGAGCGGCGCGAGCTGCCGACCGTTTCGCAGGTGGAGCTGGCCAGCGCCGAGCAGGACGGCGTGGTCGAGATGCCGGATTATCTGCTCTACCCGAAGGGCATCCTCGGCCTCATGGTGGACTGGATTGACGCCACCTCAATCCGCCCGCAACGACCCTTCGCCGTGGCTGCGGCCCTCACCGTGGTCGGCACGATCCTGGGCCGGCGATACGCGACCGAGACCAACCTGCGAACCAATCTTTATGTGGTGTCGATCGGCCCGACCGGCTGCGGCAAGAATCACGCGAGGACCGCAGCCAAGCGCATCTTGCTGGCCTGCGGCCTGGGCGACCGTCTCGGCGGCGAGGAGCTCGCGAGCGGGCAGGCCATCATCAGCCGCGCGGCCAAGTCTCCCACGGTGCTCTTCCAGCTGGACGAGTTCGGGCTGCTCATGCAGGCGATTCAGAATCCGAACGCCGGCAGCCACCTCGTGGCCATCCTCTCCAACCTGATGAAGCTCTTTTCGAGTTCGGCCGACACCTACATCGGCACCGAGTATGCCGACCAGGACAAGCGCCCGCGCATCGAGATCGAGTGCCCCTCGGTCTCAGTCTACGGGACGACGACCCCGGAGACGTTCTACCGGGCGCTGGGCAGCAGCCACGTCGTCAGCGGATACCTGAACCGCCTGCTCGTGGTCGAGACCTCGGTCAACCGGCCACGCCGACAGCAGCCGGTCCGGCAGGACGTGCCGCCCAGCATCGTCAAGTGGGCCAAGGCCGCGAACACCTCGAGCACCTCCGGCGCCGGCAACCTGGTTGGCGTCAATCCCAAGGCGCCCATCGAGGTGGCCATGACCGAGGGCGCCGAGGCGGTGTTCGACGTCTTCGACCAGGAGATCGGCCAGCTGATGGACCGCGACCGGGGCACCGGCCTCGACGCGCTGCACAATCGGGCGTGGGAACACGCGGCCAAGCTGGCGCTGATCCACGCGCTGTGCCGCAGCCTGACCCGGCCGGCCATCCACGCCGAGGATGCCGAGTGGGCCATTGCCTTTGTCAAGTGGTCGCAGGCGCGGATGATCCACGAGGTGAAGATGCGGGTGGCCGACTCGCCTTTTCAGGCGCGGGTCAAGGAGTGCCACCTGGCCTTGATCCGCGCTGGTGACCGGGGGCTGACCAGCCGCGAAATGGCGAGGACCGGCGCCTGGGCGAGGCTCACCCCGCGAGACCGGCAGCAGGTCCTCGAGGCGCTGGAGCTCGCCGGCCAGGTCGCAGAGGTCACGATCCCGACACCCGGCAGGACGCGGGTGGCTTACGTTGCGACAAGGTAGCCGCCACCTTCTGGCAGCGCTCTGACGGAAGTGACGAAAGTCTGCCACAAGTCTGCCAAAAGTCCACAGGCCTAAGCTCCGGCGCGGCAAGGGCTTGGGCGGATCGCCCCTAGACTTTCGTCAGAAAACCGAGGGGGGGCTATATCACACCCCGAGGTGTGCTAGGGTGGCGCCGTGCGAGAGATCCGCCCGACCAGCGTGCGCGTCTTCGGCATCGTTGTAGATATCGAGTATGTCTCCGAGATCGAAGACTGCCTTGGCACCTTCGACCCGAGCACCCTCAAGATCCAGGTGCTGGACGGATTGCCGGCGGAAAACACTCTCCTGGTGCTGTGGCATGAGCTCTGCCACGTCGTCGAGAGCCTCCTCGAGGTCAAGATCAGCGAGGCCGGCATCTGTGCCTTCTCGACCGGATTCATTCAGATCATGCGGGATAACCCCGAGCTCGCGGCCTGGTCGTTCGGCCGGCGAGCAGGTCACACCCCCCCCATCCCCTCAATCTCTGACGAAAGTCTAGGCTAGATCCTCCTAAGCACATTGAAACAAAAGAGGATAAAGCTGCCGACTTTCGTCAGACTTGTGGCAGAAGCTACTGACGAAAGTGACAAAAGTCCTCGATGGCAAATCCTGAGACACTCCGGCTAGAGCTGCCCTACCCGCCTTCCGTGAATATGCTGTGGCGTGCTGTGCCCAGGCGCGGCATGATCCTCAGCAAAATGGGCCGGATTTACCGCGACGAGGCGCTGGCAGCTCTCCGCAAGCAGGTCGGCGGCCGGCGACCGTTTACCGGCAGGCTCGAGGTGCTGCTCGAGGTCTTTCCCCCTGACCGCCGGCGCCGCGACCTGAGCAACGTGCCCAAGGCCGTCGAGGATGCCATCACCAAGGCGCTCAACATCTGGGTGGACGACGAGCAGATCGACGACCTGCGGATCGTCCGGCGCCAGGTCGAGAACCCGCCGAAGGTCGTCATTCACATCCGCGAGCTGCCGAAGAAATATAAACCCGGCTGCGACACCCTCGGCTGGTAGAGTAGTGCCCAGGGGAGAGGAACGCCCCGGAGAGAGAGACACCATGGGGGCACGGGCGATGCTCTGCCCCCTACTCTATGCTCGACGTCAAGATCAAGGGCAACGGCCTCCGCGCCTGGGCCAACCTCATGCGCCAGGCCGAGAGCCTCGAGCAGAAGGCCATCGTCCAGTCGGCCAACAAGGCTGCCGGCAAGATGAACACGAAGGCCAAGCGCACCGTGGCCGAGGCCATGGGCGTCAGCCAGAAGTTCATCGTGTCGCGGGTCGGAAAGCCATTCGAGGTCAAGAAGGCCAAGAGCTCGGGCAAGCTGCCGCTGGGCGGTGCCGAGGTCAAGGTCACCGTCAAGGGCGGCAGAATCCGGCTGATCCATTTTTCGGCTAAGGAGAAAACCCGGAAGCGGCGCGGCGTGGTAGTCTCCCGCCAAGGCGTGACCGCCTGGGTGTGGGGTAGGAAAGTCCACTACCGCGACGTGTTCATTGCGCCCGTCCGCTACGGCGTCGCCGGCGACCGCGAGACCCTCGGCGTGTTCGATCGCAAGGGGCCGGACCGCCTGCCGATCGAGCAGCTCTATGGGCCTGGTCCGGCTCGCGAGGCTGAGCGCCACGAGGACGAGATCATGGCCTTCGGCGTGGACGAGATGCGGAAGATTTTCCCCGCCCAACTTCAATACAACATCACCAAGTTCCTCGAGAAACAGAGAGGCGCAAGATAGTGGTCAGCTTCGCAGAACATACCCGGCGGGCGCTCGAGCTCCGCAAGCAGAAGGAAAGCGCCGCAGCCGGCGACAGCACCAGCGCATCGGCCACCCCCCAGGATGCCGGCCAGGAAGACCTCGATGCCGTGGCCAAGATCTGGACCGTCTACCTGGACGCCCTGGGCAGGGGGCGGCCCCTTCTCGCAATCGACGTCCGGCACCTGCTGGAGCTGCGCGATACCCTGCGGCGTATCGCGGCGAAGGGATAGTCGGCCTCTGCGTCTCAACCTCCTGGCCGGGCGGGGCAGGGGGGGGAAGGGCTGCCGGCCAGGTGCGCCGCCGGCCAGCTCGGCTGCTCGCCTACGGCGCCTGGCTGCGCTGCCCCTCGGCGACCTCGAGCGCCCGCTCCGCCGGCAAGACGGGGGAGGGGGGGG
>Ga0208160_1000205_pt1 | contig 29152 bp, 34 predicted proteins | sample CB_VirMetaG_FD_184536 | JGI IMG/M metagenome (GOLD analysis project Ga0208160, IMG submission 184536) | Freshwater to marine saline gradient viral communities from Chesapeake Bay - CB_1504_1 Viral MetaG (SPAdes) (version 4) | ecosystem: Environmental > Aquatic > Marine > Coastal | place: USA... | reverse complement strand
ATTGCTCTAATAACGAAGTCTATCTCTAGTTCGAAATAGGTGCCTGTAGCGTTATTTAGGGGGATTACAATGCTTGATAAGACGGTTGTTCCTGTTGGGCCACCTTTCAAACGAAGGGTTAGCGTATCACCATTTGCAGCGCTAAAATTGCCAGCCAATACTGCAACAAAAGAATCGCCAACTCCAAAAGTGTTTGCTGGTGCTAATCGTGAGCCAACAAATGTCGTGCTTAATATGCTTTGTTCAGCTGTACTTGCTGTTAAAATTGCGCTATTACTGGTTCCTGACGACAAACCGCCCACTGGGGTTAAGCCGTTTATACTTGCTGTGGTTACACTTAAAGAGCTCATGTTACCACTGGTGTTAATATTGCCACCAACCCATGCATCGCCAGCGTTACCGAAGCCTCCACTATTTACCAAGCTACCTGTCGTGGTAGATGTGGATGGTGTCGTAGTTGTTATGGTTGTATCTACAGGCAGATTAACAGTTGAAGTAGAGCCATCGTATTTCAAATAATCAATAGGAGTGCCCGAGCTTAAACCAGTCAACGTGCACCTACTTGTTTCAGCTGCTGGTGTGACGGACAATGCCTCTACAGAGTAATCTGCGTATTGTATCGAACTGCCAAGCGAACAAATTCTTGTAAGCGTACCAACAGTTGGGTTATTGTCTTCCATTCTTATAATAGAAGCGTTTTGATCAGTCCGCATTAAAAACAAAGCTTGCCCTACAGCAGTTGACCACTCAAAGTTGTTCAATGGGTTGGTTAAACTTGATAGTTTTAAATTTGTGTCTAGTAATATTTCATGACCTGGCGCACTGTTATCATAAACAAGTTGCAAGTCGACGCTTGAAAAATCAACCGGGAGAGTACTAACAGCGGTTATGAGCCCTTTTCCATTTACAGTAAATTGCGGAATGTTAGTTGCATCGCCGAAAGTTCCGACATTTGCGTTAACAGTTGCAAGTGTAGTTGTTAATGAATTTGAAGTTGTTACATCACCGGCTAAATTACTAGAGACAACGTTTTTAAATGCGTCGGTTCCTAACAAAGTGTTTGCGGTAGCGGTATTAATGTTAATTGTGTCCGTTAGAACATTTTGTCCGCTGACAGTATCTAGTGCTGTTAAATCTTGAGCGGTTACAGTAGAGCCAATTGCGCTAATGTTACCAGCGGCTACAATTCCATTTCCCTTCATGTCAACAGTTTTGTAAAATTCGATCTGCCCGATTCCATCAAACTCCATGTATTTGGTTTCAACGCCATTTTCATAAGAATTGAAAAACTGTGACACGCTGTAATTTCCAGGCGATGGGTTTATTACTTCGTGGTTTATTGCATTGAATGATCTTACACTTGTATCGCTTGCTAAACCTGAAACGGTTACAGTACCAAGCTCAGTGCCGGCTAGTCCCACAGAGCTATTAATAAATTCAAAAAATGGTCCGGCGGTTGAGTCATCAGTAACAACAGCTTTGCGATTTATAGCTGTATAAGAATTTGCACCGCTTTCAACCGTTTCTAACACGGAATTGCCTAGGCTGTCATTGATGGTAACATTCACACCAGAGCTCATCTGTATCGTATTGCCGTTATCATAAGCGGTTTGTAACGATTCACTCGAAGCTGAGCCAATGGCATTATCAATCCCAACAAGATGACCATTAACCGAATCATCAGATGGCGAATAAAAATTTGGGGTGTAGTTTGCATTGATCCCATTTGACAGGTTACGTAATGTATATTGCGCGCCATTTAGTAACGTTGGGATTTTTGAAAATTTATCAGTGTCGTAAACAACACCCGCACCGTTTAGCTCAATAGTGTAACTATCATCAGCTTGTGATAACCATGTTAAAAATGCCAATGGATTAGTTGATACTAATGTTGTTGCGCCTCTTATTCGACAAGCCAACGTTTCGATTCTTAGTGTTTCAGCACCACTTGAGCTTTGATTTGCTGTAAGTTCAGTGTTAATAATACAGCTATTTAATATTACACTTCGTATTGGAAAAGCGTTAATTTTATTAATGTTTAAAACGCCAATATTAAAATCTTGTAAAAGCCCCGACATATCATTAAGGGTAAGATCAAACCCGTAGACGTTAGAAGCTACCAATAAAGTTAAAATATTTGCAGTTCCTGTTATGTCAATTAAGTTGTTAGAAAACGTGGAACAATTATCTATGTAGATAATAGATTCTTGTGCATTTAGAGCATCAAAATTCAAAAGTATTTGTGCGTTTAATTCTCCAAAGTCAGAAATTCTGCAATTTCCGCCAGCACTATAAGATGCATCTAGACTTATAGCGCCGGTAACTTGTAATTGTGAGTTTCCGCCGTCAAGATTTATGTAAGGCTTCAGTAACAGATTATTTTCAACATACTGCCCGGTTGTAATTTTAATGGTGTAAGGCTTTGTTTGTGACGCATCTGTAATTTGACTAAGTGCATACTCAATTGTTTGATATGGTGCACTGATTGTACCTGTACCGGTTGCATTATCTCCATCTACAGAAACATACACATTTTGTTCTGGGGAGGCATTTAGAGGGTCTAATATTCTCAACCAGCCTGAAGAAGGGCTAAGTACTTCTAATTCATTAGTATCAATGTTGAAGATTAAGGACCCGCTTGGTGCAGAAACCAAACTATCGCGTTCTAAGCTTGTTAAATTTGGTGTAACATTAACTGATGTCATTTTTTTTCCTCCTAAGATGTGTATTTACGCATGTTCAGCTGAACGCATTGAAAATCGTAAGTATTTTGTACGGTGTGATTCTGCTGAAATTCAAGGTTAATTATGTTATTGATTGTCACATCAATGTTATACAACGTGTTTGCTTGAAAGACGATTGGTTTAAAATTGTCACTTAAGTCGGTAAAAAACCCATTCCCAGAAACTATCCACGTTGGTTGCACAATGTCATCAATTCGGGTGAACATTATTTTGAAGTTAAATGGCTTCACTCGAACCTGGCCATCGTTAATCAGCGGTACATCTAAATCATTGCTCAATATCTGGTTCGTACCAACCGTTAATCTAAAAAAGCTACCTGTGGTTGTGTCTGCTACTTGCTGTCGCGTTACAAACTCGCCAACCACGTTAATTTCAAATGTATCCCCAATTAGCCATGTATTCGCATTAATTTGATTGAGACCTGAGGAAGTAAACCAGACAGGCGTCCAAACACCAGAAACGTAGTTGTCACTTGGAAGCAATCCGGTAAAAAAACTGCTGTTTTCAGTTGCTGCGACTGTACCCGTTGCCGAAATAACACCACTAGGAGAAATTGCTATACCTGTTCCTGAACTTAAGCCTACAGGCGTTGTCGAACCTTGTACGCTTGTAACGACATTAGGCTCAGCAGTTGTGCTAATAACCCCACCTGTTATAGACATGTTTGTTGATGCAGTGACTGCAACAGGACTTGTTGAACCGTCCCAACTTGTAATAATACCACTTCCGCCGCCACCAGTACGGCTTGTGTGTTGCTCAATTGTTAAATTTAAAGGAATCACATTCAGATATTCTTGGGCTGTCCCTTTAATTAGTATGTATTCAACAGCCATTAAATAGGCATTGTTCTGATTATATGCGAAAGTGTCAGGAATTAATCCGGGATTACCTAACAGAGGTTTTAACGCTCCTGTACCGTCGACATAATAACCGTTAACGTCAATCGTGACCTGTGTTTGATTGATCCGTGTGACTGTATATTTAAATGTCCCAGAACGTGGCGTTGATGTATTAGCCAAAATCATTTCGCCCATTTCGTAAAAATACGGCCCAAAAGTCCAGCGAAATGACCCAGAGACAGCAGGAACAGTGGTTACATTTACGGGGTCAAGCTCAAAAGTAAATTCAAGTATTACCTGCTCGCCGATGTCCAGCTGCTGGGGGTTAATAGTGTTATCACCTAGCCCAGCATTTATGATGCTATAATAATATTGGTAATTGTAAAAATTGCCTGGGCTTGCTTCTGTCATCTCAAAAATTTGATAGTTGCCAGATGGGCCACTGCCACCACCGCCGCCGCCTGTGTAGGATATGACACCGTTAGTTATATCAATGTCTGTTCCAGCTACTACATTAACTGGGTTTGTGCTGCCATCCCAAGAAACAACTACATTGTCACCAGAAGTACCTATATAAGAAATAACGCCGCCACTTATATCAATGTCTGTGCCAGCTACGACGCTAACAGGGTTTGTAGAATTATCCCACGCTACGACAACTTGATCTTGCAAATTCCCAACAGAGCCACCAATTGAAGATACGGTTAAATTGAGATCTTGCACAAGAATATTGTTAGAGCTATCAACATTAGCTATATAAACTTCTATGTAATCATTTGTAGAAAGGCTCACAAGCGCGTTTACACTGCCATTTTGTAAACCAGGAGTCGTGCTGCCTGTAAATGATGTTTGCTCAGACTTAGAAATTGCAACGCCATTTTTATATAATACAACGGAAATATTTGAAGTCGCTAAATTTAACGTAGTTGTAAGCGAGAGATTTAATGAAAAATGTTTTGTTTCAGCACCAATATAAGTTAACAACCCTGATCCATTTGTAAAATTCAATAAATCACCTGGGTTATATACAGCATCAATTTTTACAAACACGCCAGGCGCTGGGATTGCAGTTTCAATTGTATTGCCTTGAAAGAAGATTTCTCCGTAAGACGTACTGTCAATTGGTAAATCGTCAAAATACGCTAGTTCTTTGTAATCTGGTGCTCCAGGAAACCCGCTATTTACGCGAAAACGATTTGAGCTTTGAGACCATGCTACCAAACCGTTTTCTGGGAGTGGGATAGAATCAAAATTAACTGTTGTCATTCTTGGCATCAAGAACCCTTCTGTCGTAGAGTTCAATGTCATTGTTTCAAATGTAGGTGATGCAGTTATATCGATATTTTGAATCGTATTAATTTGTGTTGCCGTGAACTGAAGGTTTGTTGTATTAATATCAGCTGATAATGTATTGGTATTTTCATCAAATGTTACACCATTGCCATAATTAATATTGTTGTCAATAATTTGATCGATAAAATCTTGGAAAGCAATAGCAACACTTACTCCAGATTGAGCCAAACATATTAGTTCTGTTCCAATAAGGGGTAATGTAGCAACTGGCATTTGTGAAAATTTTTGATTAGCCATTTTTATATACTCCTAGTATATTTAAGGTGATTGTTCAAGAATCATAAAATCAGAATTTTCTGTAAGCATCCGATCTCCAGATTCAAGCAAAATGTCAAATGTTTCAATTGGCGGAGGAATTGGACCACCAAAATCATAAACTCTTTGAAACAAATTAGAGCCAAAAGGCTCATGATATGCAGACCAAAGATAATCCATAATCAGATACCACTATTGTCATAGAAATTAACATTTACGTAAGCGTCAGCACCTTTAGACACAAATCTAATTATATCACCTGGATTCACCCAGAATGCTGTAGGGCTAAGCATATTTGATGAAGAAATGAATGCTCCAACAGGCGCTACAATTGGATCCGTACCATTTGCAACAAAAACACTTGCTCCAGGCGTATATCTTACAATAGCTACTGTAACACCAGCAGGGACTGTAAGTGTTTGCTCAATGTCTTCTGTCAACAAAGCATCAAAACCTTTATCGGTAAAATTAGGGCCCCAAATAGGAACGCTGTTGTTTGATTTCGCAATGTTTAACTTATGCGTTTTTTGGTTATTCATAACTTTTTCCTTAGTTCTTCATGATATAATTGCAGTAAATATTTAAAGGCCTTGTTTCTGTAGATGCTCTACCTGCTGGGCCTCCGTTAAGTCCAACAGTGTCTATTATGCCAGTAGAAGTCATTGTTCTTAAATTTTCGTTTCCTGCTGTTGCAGTAACATTAGCTACACCAGTTCCCAAGAATACAGAGGCATATGGAATATGTTGATGGTCTTGTAGTGCATCTAATTGAACAGAGCCTACAATGTCTCCAACAACATCAAATCCAGTTGGATCAGTTCTAGATGCAGAATCAGGATCATTTCCAGCACCCATATCGGTACCGCGAGAAAAGTACCCTCTTCTATCAGGAACTACCATTTGTGTTGTTCCTTGGGCAGCTAATTTGTTGCTTACGGTTTCAGCTGTATCCCCAGATGAAATATTAATAGGTGCGACAAGTGATGAATTAAATCCAGGTGGAGTTGCTCCTAATCCATCTTTTCTAAACCAATATACTGTGCTTCTCCCGCTTGGGGCAAATAATTCAAAATAAGTTCCCGCAGTTATAGATGATGCTGGAAGGCATATAACTTGAATTATGGCTCTCACTCCAGGAGATCCAGGGTTAATAACATTTATTGTGAATCCAGAAGAATGTGGGTTAGGAGGATTAACAACGCCACCCAACCAGGCAGTATATTGTATTTCATTTAAAACAGAAGAATCAAGATAGAAGCTATCAGTTCCTCTACCACCAACATTCCCAATTACATTCCACAACCTAACAGCTTGTTGTTGAACTAGCGAATTATTAACAGATGAACCAACCAAATCATAAGTCGTGCCGTCCATCATATAAAACCCGTCGGGCGCTGTATCTGTCCACCATTCAAGGCTAGACCCAGTAGGAATTGCAGCCTTCCAACCTAAAGAAGCAATTGGCTGACCGCCATCAGCAGAAGAAGTATCCGTTCTTTCTGAAATAGTAAGAACATTTCCAACGTCATCATCATCTGTATCTGTAATTTCCATGCTAGCAGCAAGTGTTTTAGATATAGCTTGATAATCACTTGTCACTGGATATGTTAATTCTGTTTCAAAATCTCCAAGAATCATTAACATATTTGTCATAGAAAAGTCATAAGATACAGCTGTATCAATACGCCAAACTAGCCTAAATTCGTCATCATCATTTGGGCCAAAAACTTTTCCATCATCGTCATTAACAGTGAATATAATTTTATACTTGTTCCATACATTGGGAACAATGGTAACGGTCCCAATGAATTCTTCTATTTCAGGTGATCCACCGGTCCCATAATTTTTTTGATAAAAAAGATTTAAATTTAACGAGATTCCGTTGTTTGTCAGAGCCTCAAATTGCAATGTAAATGTATCATTTGAAAAGCAATTTACCCTGTTATAGATCTTCCTAATATCTTTTATTGATTCAGCCGGGTTAGGGTTTGTACCAAACATTCGAAGAGAATATCTTGGGCCTGATTCTGGTTGTTCTAAATCTTCTGTAAATCTTTCAAAAACAATATTATTAGTTGACGTAAATCCATTGCTTAATACGGCTAACCATCCAGCCCAAGCAACATTAGTTGTGTTATTTATAAGTAATCCATTCTCGCCAACAGGGTACAATCTTTGCATTAAAAATTGCCCGTTTTCAATATAATTTTCAATATCGTTAATATCTGAAAATGATACTTCTGTATCTATCTGTTGCGGCCAACCTTCTCTAGTAAATTGCAAAACACCTTGGCTATCTTTCACTTCGATATAATAGAGGTCCTGTGTTCCATCTTCATTAAAAGGAAAATAATAAGGTTTTATGTCATTTCCACCGCCATCACTAACAGAACCAACCTGTGTTAATGGTAGAGGATTTGGTAACTCAACAAACTGTGGATCGGCAGGCGTTCCAGAAAGTTTATATACAGGTTTAAGTTCCGTTCTCGAAACGTCCCGATAATATGTAATAGTTCCACCACTCAACGGTAGACCACTATCTTTGTCCCTGTATATTTCCTGTAAACCAGGCTCAATTAAGAATTTAAACTTGTCGTCAATAGCCATTAATTATTCTCCTGGTTATATGAAATAGGTAATCCAACTAAAGCCGATTTCCCAACTTGAGGTAATTTCCTATTTGATTGTTCCAATGACTTTAAATATGCTCTTTTAAAAGCATCAGACATAACTGCCGATTTTCCTGCGCGCCCAGCTCCAATTCCAGCCAACAAAGTAGCAAGTCCAGCAATAGGACCACCAGAAGCAGTTCCAGCACCATATAAAGCCAATGGAATTCCTCCATGAGCTATCCTTGATCCAGTATCAGGAATAAACATTTGATTAAATTCATTTTTACCAATATGTCTTTTTATGCTTAACAAGTCATCAAGCTTCTGTTTGTCAGATTTATTAAATAATGCGCTTCTCTGACGTGGTTGAAGTTTTTCGTATTGATCTATCATTCCTAAAAGATTCTCTTCTCCAGGGCCCATCAAATAATTATGCGCAATTGCATTTTTAACATCTTGAGGTAACTCTCTTGTAACTTCTTCAAGAATTTGAGTTTTTGGCTGTTGACCACTTCTTTTTAAGAAAGTAGAGATGACCTCATCTCCTCTGATATCTTTATCAATAATCTTCCCTAAAGGAGATTTTTTCTTTTCAAATGGCAATATATTTTGTTTATAAAACTCTTTAGCATCAGACCATTTTTTAGCTATTTCTGGAGTTCCAGCATCTTTAATTGTTAAGTCAATATCTTTTAAATTTGCTTCTTTAAGTTTGCTAAAATATCTATTTTCTCTTCTACCCTCAGCATCACCTCTGATTGCTTTTGCTCTAGCATCGCCTATGTATTCGTTTATAAGCTCGTCTTGTGTCATAGCATCAGATAAACCCATATTGCCTTTTTCTACTTGAGCTATAAAATCCTGTACTGTGCTAGGAACCTTAATCTTTCCACCAGGAAGTTTTTGCACTTTCATAAGTTCACTTTGAATATCTTTTGCAGTAGAAAATAAATTTGTGTTTTTATGTATATCTCCAGGAGAAACAGCATTTAATTCATTACTAACATCCTGATATAGGTTTTTAAGAAGATCTTTATTATTTTTATATTTATTGCTAGCAAACTCTTTAGTTAAATCACCAGCATGGACATTTTCAGGATTTAATTTAACTTTCAAATCCATTAAATTCTTTTGAAGACCAGAAACAAGATCGCTGTATGCTTGAGACATACCACTTCCAGGTATATTTTTTAATATGCTCTTTTGTAATTTAGCAGCGCCACTAGAGCCTATAGTTTCAGCTAATGGCATATTTATACCTAACCTATCTGCGGTCTCCATAACTTTTTTAACTTGTTCCTTCGTCTTAGTTCCACCAAGTATTTTACCTTTGAGGTCCTTAGCTTTTAGAGCAGCACCTAATAATGGTTCAGCAACAGCACCACCAAGCCCAAAAATAGCACCAGTCTGCATTGCGTCAGCTAAATCTTCACCTTGTGCATAAACTGGCGCTATAGCTGCTCCTAATGCAGTCCCTTTAGCCATTCTACCTAGAACGCTAGATATAGATTTTGCGGTTGCAGGAAGCTCTGATATTGCGCCTTCTATCATTTTCAATTTGCCGCCTGGAAGAGCCATCATTGGTGCAGTTTCTCCAACAATTTCTCCTGCTGTAGTCGCGTATGGGTGCTTGCTCAAAAGCGATTGAACTTGCTGAGGAAGATTAACAACAGGCGCTTTACCAGCAAAGTGTGATCCAGTTAATAAATCAGCTAACTTGGCTTCATATTCACCCATTCCTCTACCAACATCTAGAAGCCCTTTTAACCCACCAGCAGAAGCAGCACCAATCATCTCAGCACCAGTCTTTGCTGCACCTAACTCTTTTCCAAGAGATGCCATTAGATAATCTTTCATAGCCTGAGTAACGCCGCCCTGCCCTTGCGTCTGCTGTGGAAAACTTTGATTTATTGCTCCGATAGGAGGGGAGGGGGGTTGAATACCTCTTCTTTGTAGTTCAGCAATAGCCTGTTCACGTGTAATACCAGATTGATTCGTTGGAGGGCTGATACCTCTACGTGCTAATTCCGCTCTTGCTTGTTCTTGAGTAATAGGCATTATCTATACCCCGCTATACGCATTAAATCTTCATTACTTGCGGATGATAAATCAACATTTTGAGCACTTTGTGTTCCACGTGGAACATCTGATCTTCCTATCTCTTTCATTTCTTTCTCTATGAATTTTTCATGCCGCCTTTGACTGATTGGATATCCTTCATAGAGAGCTTTTAAGTTAAAATTATGAACATCTTTTAAAGCATTTAAGTTTTTCTTAATTTGAGGATAAGAAATAATTTTAGATGTTCTTGGGTCAACAATGTCCCTCCACTCTTCAAGGGTAGATGCCGCTGTAGACTTCGTCATACCCGCAGCGACCTCGCCAGCAGTAGCCATAATCTTCTTCTCAAGTGCGTTATATTCTAAAGCTGCCTCATCATCAGAAAGCCCTCTTGAAGCCGCATACGCCCTCATAGCGCCTTTTAAAGAGCCTGTTGGCCCAAAGAATGGAGATAGCTTCTCAAAAGACTTGTCTAAATCTTCAATCATTAGTGATGCTGACGAAGAACGTGTCATTTGGTTTTTAAGGTCAGCAGGGATATTTTTTTGTTCCTGCCTGTATAACATTTCATCCTTAATGTTATCTCTCACCATATCTTCTGGTGCAGCCATTTTCTGCTCTACATATTGATCTGTATCATCAAACAAATCCTGGCTAACTCTTCCTCGAGCTCTGTTATATTGAGACTCAAATTGAGGGTCTTTTAATAGATCAGGGTTATTAGTTCCTAACTCAATTATTTTATTGTCCTGTGCTCGTTGTTTAAATTCTACGCCTAGTGTTGCTTGCTCCATTGCTCGCTGGAACTCAGGAGTGCCTGGAACTCTACCAGTAGCCATTATATTTTGAGCAAGAGCAGTGGGTTTTGCTTGAGCTGGTTGAAGCATTCCAATAGCACCCCTAATATCACCAGTTTGTACAAGTAAATTCGCCAATTGGGAAGTCATTTCTTGCTGAGGTAATCCTGCTTGAGTAATTTCACCAAAACGCTGTTTCATTGCGTCTTGTTGTTTTAGCTTTTCTTCCATGGCACGCTGTAGTTGTTCTTGTTGACGCATTTGCTGCCTAGATTGTTGTATTTGCAATCCTTGTTTGTATCCAGACATACCACCTTGCAAAAGACGAGACAATGCTTCTCCAACACCGGATGGAACTACTTGAAATTGTTGTACAGGTATAGGCATCTTATTATCTCCTTTACAAAAATGCTGCCGTAATTCCAGCGGCACCAAGACTTCCTAGTAAATTCATAAGTCCTTGCTGTTGGCCTTGAACTCCAGAGTAAGCAAGATTGCCTTGAGACATTAATGCGTTAGCAAGATTTTGTGCTAAGTCAGTAGAAGCCTGAAAGCCTTGTTGTTGAAGTCCTCCTTCACCGCTTACACCAGCTCCATACAAGCCCATAGCGCGATTCATATAGTCACCGTAGTCTTGTGCAGCCATGCCACTAATTTTCTGCGCTAGAGCCTCTTGAACAGAAGGAGCCCCAGCTTCACCACCAGCAGCCGCAGCTCTCATAGCAGCCTGAGTTGCTGCGTCTACACTATGCTGAAACCCTGGAGATTCTTTATATCCAGCTCCTAACTGACTCATAAGAGCCGATGGGTCTTGCATCATTCTTCTTAACTGTTCTAAATATTCAGGACCTATTTCTTGTCCTTGTTGAATATAAGGATCGTATGCTTTATGCAATTCAGGTGTAATCTGAGAATAATATGGAGAAGCTGCTTTCTCAGCAGTATCGCCAAAACCTAAAGCTCCTGTAATTGAATCAAACAATCCCATAAAAACTCCTATAATGTTTGTATTTCTTTAAATGTACCATCGTTATTAACCATGGCTTTCTCGGTATCTATATTCCAGATAATTCTGCTCTTATTGTCGTTTGTGCTCAACGTAGCTATATTTGCAGCGCTTTGTGATGGCAAAACATATCCTTCATCTGAAAGGTTTTGAGATAACTGCGTAATAAGATTTGAAAAAAAACTAGCCCAAACCTCTGTAATCATTCCATTGTCATCTACGATTTTTCTATCGTTTGGAATATTTGGAATAATCATTTGTATATCTCCATAGATCCACCTGTGACAACAAACCTTCCCTTTGACCAGAACCTAAATTGCAAAGTAATATTTATAGCTCTTCCTAAACCATTCCAGTCAACCTTGCCTTGCCTATACCCGGTTGGAGAAACATCTTGAGAAACAACATTTCCAAAACTATTCCCGCTATTTTTCGCAACACTAAGGTCAACTTTTGTTATCCCTGAATTCTGACCTTGCTCCATTTGAATATTTACATGATTTATAATGAAAGGTTCGTCATCTTCGAACTTTACTGGTCCTAACACTCTTATTCTCGGAATCTCTTCTCCATCATATGTTGTGATATCGCTGCTCATCTCGTAGAGAGCTGAATCATTAAAGCTTATGAAATAAGTTTTACCGTTAAAGAAAACAATATCTTTTGCTATATGATGATTTAACTTTTCATCTGTAGCCCTATGCCATTCTCCAGATGTGAAATCATAAACAATTGTAAAATTGTCTTTATTAAATGTAATCTGATAAAAAATATGGCCGTCTTGTTGGTATATAAATCCATAAGAAGACTCAGGGTAGGATACTGTATTCAATACATAATCAAGACCTTCAGGGGATAACTCTATTGGTGGGCCACCTTCAGTAAATACAATAACGTTTTGAGATTTTTCATTTTTACCAAGCCAAACTAGCTTATTAAACCCCTTCGCAATTGAACTTGTACTTACAGCACCGTAATCTATAGAAACAGAGTTATCTCTCACGTAAGGAAACAACTGGTTACCTTGGTCATACCAAACTTCGCTAGCCTTTGTTCCAATGATCCAAAGCTGTCTATTTAATACAACAGCTGCCTTCAATGTATCAGCTTTTGTTTGAAGCTGACGAAAATCTAAGGCTGGCCAAATTAAAGAATTACTGGATTCAGACAGCCTCCAATTTCCTTCGTTATCTGTAGCTATAGTATAAGTGTCTTGGTAATCCAAAAAAACAGGAACAAAATCTATGGCTGGTTTTGAAAATGTAGAATTAGCATAATCATAAACATAGATTTTGTTGTTGTCTTCTAGAGTGATCTGAGAATTAATGTTATCAGTGATGCTTACATCGCCTTTAGATGTATCTAGCTCACCAACTTGACTAGCAGTTAAAAATGTTGAAACTCTATATACCTTGCTGCCAAATACAACGATTAACGAACCAAGCCTTGTAGAGAAGAATACTCCACGCGCTTCACCTGTTCCAAAATCTAAAACTTTTTTGTAACCAAAATAATCTACTAATGATGGTTTTCCAACATCTTTACCTGAGACAAACATGTTAGTAGTAGATTCGGATGTTATTTGAGGGTATCTAGCAAACTTGCTACCGCCTACAATATCAATTGGAAATTTCTTCATGACAGGAGCACCCATCATGGCGATACCCAACCATTACTTAATTGTGCCTGTACTGGATCTACGCTACTTCCTCCAAATGGATTACTAACATTTACAGACATATCTAAACCTGAAAAGTTGGTAATTTGATCATTCAGATCAGCAAGGCGTTTTCTTACACCATCAGGAACTGTATTTCCATTAAAATCACAAATCCGTTCAGCTAAATTGTATTTAATATATGAAAGGTAAAATCTATCATAAGACAATGACAGATCATCAAATAACCCTACTTCTTGTAATGCAAATTTTCCTGTGATTTCAAACTCGTAACTATCAGCAGGCAAATAATACACATAAATGTTGCTGTATCCGAGCTGACGCTCAGTAAAGAACATAACAGGAAGTGAATCAATATCATTAACGCGGGAATTACCAAAATATCTATCTCTATTTACTTGGTTTAAACTATATCGTACGTCATTTAGCTCAAATGTTAAAGTGTCAACAGAGACAAGATTCTGTATTTGATAAATTTCCTGCCCAGCAACAGCAGTAAAATTGCTTGTGCTGTTATAAGATATGGTAGCCGAGCTAATATTCTTCTCAGATAGAATATCGTTAAGTAACGTTAAACCATCTGCACTTTGTTGCGCACTTACTGTTTCAAAGTTTCTTCCGACAACTCGAGACAGGTAATACGCATCACTTATTAACTCGGCTACATTCATCCAGGTTACTCCAAATTAGCTATTAATTGGGAATGCAACGCGCATAGCATACTCAGGAACAAGTGTATAACCATAGATCATGTCATAGATCCATCCCATTTGACCTTGGTCAAAAATAGAACCATAACTTAATCGCATAGAAACACCTGTATCACTCATTGCAGATGCAGATGGGAAAGGTGTTTTCTCTGGGAGTCTTGGCATAGCACAATACAATGGCTCACCAGTGTAAATAAGCCCACAGACGTGAGATTGAACTGCTTTCGCGGGAATTGGATTAAGATTTGTAATTGTCGTAATGTCAAAGTTTACGTTCTCATTTCCATCACCAGCCGTAGAGTTCAATGCTGGGTAAATATTAACAGTAGCAGTACCAGCAACAGCATCAACTTGAACATCAGTAACACGAACTTGTACGCTTTGGGCACTAGGTGTATGACCAATAAAAGTTAACCATTTAGCGCCTGGGCCACCAGATGTAACGCCAGTAAATAACTTATCTGGGTCAAATGTAATAATGTCATTTTGTAAAAACGCCGCAGTATCAACCGTAATACCAGAAATTACTAATTGATCACCAGCAGCATTAATACCTTCAATGAATAGATCATCTTGGTTATAACCAGCAGTACCTGATTGATGAGTTGGTAATAAGTTTGATGTATAGAAATCAGCATTTAACCAAGAACCTAACTCCCAGCTATTTGCGAATTCATCGTTACGCTTAGAAACAAACTGCTCTAAACCATTATTGATGATTGCTGGAACTTTAACATCTGGGAAAATAACTTTTGCTCTTGTATTAGCGGCACCATAGTTACGCAAATCGGTTAACATCTGTGCAACTTGCTGTACACTATTAATAGCTGTTACGCCGTCACCATATGTACGATATGTGTTTGTTTCTGCAACAGTTGCAATATCCTGACCAACTTGTGTGCCCATTTCGTAAACAAAAGAACGACCAAATCTTTGAGCCCATTCTTGCTGGTGATAAAGAACATGATTATCATCGCTGACAACATAAGAACCATTTTTAGCCTGTGTTACAGACAATGGAAATGAACGTTGTTCAACAGGGGGAAATGATGCAACAAGGCCATTTTGAACTCGAACGCGAGAAGGAAGGTCGAATGTAACAGTAGCGCCATAACTATATGTATTTTCGTTAAAGTGCTCAAATTTTTTGTTAGAAAGCATGTAAAATGGGTCTAAATTCTCCAATAATGGGAGCATAGACTCTTGATACAGTGCAACGTTTTGATAAATATTAGAATCAGCCATTTTAATTCCTCTAAAAATTAATAATTAATTTAAAAGACAATAAAAGCCGATTTGTTTATTCGAAAATCAATTTTACCAAGTAAAATCTTTGCTTCTTAGCATTTCCGAATGACTAGGCCTTTGATTGCCAGTACTAACCGGAGATGATTTCATTTTGGAAGGCACTTGACCTCTGTTGTGCAGTTCTCTAGCTTGCTCATTGTTTTTAACAACGTTAGCAATCTTCTGAACTTTAGCTTTAGCAGCAGCAGATGTGTATGGAGAAGATAACCCATTAACTACCTCAAGGTACGTACTAGGATCTTTTCCAAGCTCATAAAGAACATCAGCAGGGTTGTCTAAGTCCTTTAATGACATAATTAAGCTAGGGTTTTCTAGATTAACGTGGGATAACTTTTGATCAAAATCATCATATTTATCTTTTCCCGATATTACTTTGTGGGAAAAGTTGTTAATAATGTTTTGAGCCTCTTCGTATGCCCTTTGAGCCTCTAATTCTTCCTGAGCTTGCTGAAGAACTCTTTTAACTTCAGCGCCAATGTCAAAATTTTGCGCAGATAATTGATGATTGTCTTTAGATTCATGAGATTGATAATTATCTTGAGAATTAACATATCTCTCTCTTTCCTTTAACTTAGCAGCACCAATTAACCTATTAACTTCATCTTGCGAAAAAGATTTCTCAGTTGCGCTTGGTGAAGCTACAGTATTGTCTACCGAAGTAGACGGACTTACATTTTCTTGCGTTTGTTCTCTGCTAGAAACTTCAGCTGTTTCTTGCACTCGAACAGAATTATTTAATTCTTCCATAAATCATCCCTTATTAACTATTAACCCCGTAACGGTAATCCAACGTTTTCCACGTCGTCAGGAACTGAATTAACCTGTTCAGCACAGTATACCGTGATTAAAGCCCACGTTGCTTGTTAAATTTTATAACAGATATATATGATTATGTCAAACCAAATATAGTTACTTTTTTACGCCGCTATTGCCTGTTGGCAAAATTTTAGGCTTCATTTTATTACAAACCTTGCATGCGCCACCAGTTACTTGTAAGTTCTCACTTTTTGGTAAATTTTTAACGCCAAAGCTGTAATTTGCCTTAGGTACTTCTAATTTCTTCATCTTAAGCTCCTTTGTTTAATTTAAGAACATATTACAATCATTTATAATTAGTGTCAACATCTATAGATTCTGATAGCTTATTAAGCATTTCAACTCCATGCCGTTCTCTAGCCATAATCGCATCAGCTTGTTTCATCGCAAGCTCAGCCTGTGTTCTATCAGCCTCATTCTTAGCCTCTTCAGCTCTAAGAATCATTGTTGCTTTAATTTCCATCATTTCTTCTTCGAGTTTTTCGTTAGATTGCCGTAGCTTTTCTACAGCCATCATGAAATCTTGTTGCTGTTTTGTCGCTTTTAACATTAACTCTTGGTGCTTCAATTCGACAAGATCATCTTTCCTCTTTTCATCAGCCATTAATGCCTGCATCTGTATTTGCATTGGATTAGGCTGTGACTCAGTTGCTTTTTTCCTTTTCTCGTTATGCTCTTCGACGAGCTGTAACAATCGTTGCCTTTCTTTGATGTCGAAGTTCTTAACAAGTATGTTTAACCCATCTCCATCTATTATCTGTTTTAGCGATTCTGAAACTCCCATGGCCTGTATGAGTGTCTGCAATGAATCACGTCTTTGAACATCAAAACTAGGGCCAGCTTCTACCTCAACACCAAGAGAGTTAACATTATAATCCATAATTGATTCTTTTTTAGATGGATCATTAATAGTTACATAACTCTTCGATCCATCAGGCTCAATAAATGGCATCGTTCGCATGGTTGTGTAATAGATTGGGATTAAGTCCAATATCACCAAAGCCACTTGCTTTAAAGAAGCCATATAGTTAATTATGAAAGGCATTGAAACATCGCTTGATTGTAGAGCGCCTTCAGTGATTGCTTTTCCAGAAAGTTGATTTCTTTGAAGTCCTAGCTGTGCATCATAGGTTCCAAATTGTGATTGGATAGTTCTATCTGATATTTCAAATAGCTGTATAGTTTGTGTATTCAGTTGGCCTCTAGGTTGTACTTGAGGTGGTGGTAGTGGGGTGCCGTCTTTTTTAAACGCTTTATAAGTCAGCGCGCCTTTTGCCCTATCAACATCTTTATATGCATTAATTGCATCTTTTGACTCGGGCAGAGATTCTTCTGCTATAAAAATATCACTTTTACGTAAAGTCATCATCTCATATATAGAATTAGATAAACATCTGTTTTTAATTCTTTGAGAATCTTTCACATTATAAAAATAAGATCTTGTATATTGTTGGTTATCTAAATTTACCGAATTTCCATCGACAAATATTAATCTGTTGTGCTTACCGTCAATTTTTTCTGGCTCTTCAAGAAGCTGATTTCCAACAATTTTATATCTCACAATAGAAGTAATCATCTTCTTTTTTTTATTAAGTATTTCTGGGTTCAATGGATCATCAGGGTTTGGGTATAAATTATCGTATTCTTTTTTAGAAATTGCCTTTGTTACCCTGGGATTTTCAGGATCAGATATTTGATAATACAATCTCTTTTTGTATTTTTTTTCGTAATAATCTGCAATGTAATAAATGTCTCTGTTGTTAACTTTTCGTTTCCAGTTAAACGATCCGCCAGCGTTCATATTTAGAGGAATGTTATTTATTTGACCAAAGTCTATATTTGGGTACTCTTCCTTTAACTCATCTTTTGTTTTAGGGTGTAACTTGTAATAATATCTCGCGTCTTCCTTTGAGACACCTGTAGCCATTGGATCAAAACCACACATTAAAGGATCAACATATTTAAGCGATATTACCTTATCAAAACTAGACTCGTCCTTGTAATCAACATCCACTTCCCAGACGCTAAATCCACATAACTGATCTTTAACAACTTGTGGTGCAATATGCTTATAGTTACTGCCGTAAAATATTGCTCGTGTTATACCCTCAATAAGATCTATCTGATCTGGATTAACATTGAGATCTTCTGATCTTACTTCTATCTCAGGTGATTGTTTATAGAAATTTCCACAATATCTAGATAAGTACGGCTCAATAACATTGATATCCAAAACAGGGTATTTAGACATGTTTAACGAGTTTCTATCTTCTGTTGTTACTGTAGTTTTAAAAGCGAAACTTTTGTCTTCAGAAAATCTTTTTTTATTATTTGAAAAATAATCCTCAGCATCTTCAACATTCTTACGAATACTGCCGACACGATCAAGGTCTGTCTTTGAAAAATCAGCCATCACGTAAACCCATTTATAGAAATGTAAAAATACTACACTATATTGCTATAAATGTCCAATAAAACCATTTAAGAGCGTATCGCTACCAAACTGACGTATTAACCATTGATGAGATACTTGGAACTTCTTTTTCTTTGTTTACAATATAATTTTGGATAATTTCTTGATCAAAGCATTTTTCCGTAGCCATTTGTATTGTATCAGCTATGTCGTCATGAGAGTGTGATTCATTTGGTGTTATTTTACACATATGTTCTATTACTGATCTGTTGTGAAGAGATCCATGTTGGAACGTAATTTTCCCTGATTTCACATATGGCTGCATGTCAATAAAACGCTGCACTTTGGACTTTTTTGAGCCTGATCTTTGTATGTCTAATACTGTTATTCCAGGCTTCCTCCTTAGGTTACCTGATATGCTATATGCAACTCCTGCGAGCTCTATCACTATTATTTTTGGTTTAACGTGAAAATTAAGGCATGAACCTAAAAATGAATCCAATTCATGCTCTATGCTTTCAGGTTCAACCCGTTTCTGTTGAACATTTAAACAATGTATTGCCCAATCGTCAGTAACGTAATTACCAATCTTTTGCTTATAAACGCCAAAGAAACTAAATACCGTGTAATCATTCCACTCGTTAGCCTGGCATGCAGTGTCAACCGTAATAAATGTTATTTCAATATCAGGCATTTTATCAAGAATCGGAAAGTCTTCTATCTTGAACAAAGCGTTAGCATCATCTGTTGGGTTTTGTTGATATTGTGATGCCCACACGTACGGCATAGACTTTGCTTTCATTTCGCAAGCTTTTCTATCATGTAGGTCAGGCCTTAACGGATTTCCAGCGGCATCTAGCGCGGGAATAATGATAGGTTTCCATTGGTACTCGTCATACTGATCGCCATTTTCATCAACACTAAGAAGCTTACCCGGCTGATCATCCTGATGAACTCTTTGTCCAATAAATATAATCGGGGTACGATTCGGATCGTTAACACGAGATGATAAAGTATTCTTATACCAATCAGCTATATTTTGACGAGAAGCAATACTCGAGCATGCCTCGTTTGGCTTATGAATATCATCAATGATAATTGCGCCACCGTAACGATTTAACCCTTGTATTCCAGCTCCCTTTCCGGTTATTGGCCCACCTGCGCCAACGCCATAAACCTCCCCACCTGTATTCACCGAAAAGTGATTCGCTTTCCTTAGTTCAGGATTAAGGTATATTCCAAACAATCTGCCATACTCAGGTATGGATATAATGCTGCGCACAATTTTTGTGTGCTCTCGTGAAAGCTCTGCTGCATAAGATACATACATAAAAAAGGAATCTGGGTAATTAGCCAAAGCCCAAGCAATATAATGTAGCGATAACTCAGTTTTACCATATCTTGGAGGACAACCTATATATATCCGCAAATTATCCCTTAATTCATCCAAATCATCTGATAATGTTTTTTCCAATTCCGGAACTATCTGACTTAGCATTGAGGGCCTTGATCTGGCCGGCCAATCTACATATTGCTGTTTTTTTCTTAGTTTATAAAAGTATTTAGTGAATTCTAATAGAGATCCTTTTAATTTGTCTCTAAGAATAATTTCTTCAGGCTGAAGAATTAAATTAGCTCTTTTTGTTTCCAGAGCGGTTAAGCGCTCCTCAATCCCTAGCATTATTCAGCCTCTAAAGCTTTAAGCCTATCCATGAAGGTAGTTTTAAACTCAGTATTGTCGCTGTCTAATCTCAGTTTAGATAACTGTACAGCTTCAGATGCGGTTAGCTTGTTATCTGAAACCATTTGAAGCAATTGTCTTGTGAGATCTTCTCTAGAATCAACCTTGATATCAAAAGGGTCTCTATATGCGGCGTTTCTAGCAAATTCGGATGCTCTTCTGGCTTCTAACAATCTCATGGCTGCTTGCCAAGATTCAGCAGCTGCGCATTCAACTATATTAACAAGCCTCACATCCCTTTCAGCTTTTGCTTTTTTATAATCTGTACAAAATTTTACATATTTTGAGTCAATATCGTTATCGATGTCCTCTTGTCCTCTCTGAACCCACCTATGTATAGTCAGATTTGCAAGTCCAACTAGATCTGCAACCATGCTGTCAGATGCACCAGATTTTACGCCTTCTATTATATTTATATGCATATTTGGTGTTAGCTTATCTGGACGACCTGCTGGCATTATTTTTTCCTTAGTTTAGATAGTGTTTTGGCCAATGTTACGCGCTTTTTCGTAACAGAACTTTTTGACTTTGCTGCTTTTTCAAGCTTTTTTTTCGTTATTTTTTCTCCTTTCTTAATGCCTAAAGTTTTTCTTAAACTACCTGGCTTTTTTACAGCATCTTGTATCCAGTGCTTGTTTTTACCCATAGAAAAAATACCTTGTTTTAAAATATGCATATAACTATATCATTAAGTTAAATTAATGTCATAATTCTATAAATGGTTGTTGTTGCTATTTGTAGCACAAATGGCGTAATTAGTCAAATTTTTATCCATAACTTACAATAAATCATAACAATACATAATATCGCTTGACTTTCGGCAATTTTTTTGGCATAAGCATTGCTCAATGTCAACAAAATCGGTTATTAGCCTAAATTCTGTTAATGGAAAGGTTTTCTTACCATTTGGCCAAGTTAGCCCAATAAGCTGCGCTCATTTTGCCCTTTGCAATATTTTTAGCGTGGCGTGCTTTAAAGCTTTTTCGGCGTGCGGCGTCTGACTTGCTTTCACCTTTTTTTTTAGGACTACCTTTAACCCCTTGCTGCCCAAAGCGAATGGTTTTTATTTTGTCGCCGTCTTTTGCAACAACAACATGGCTTTTAGTTGGGTGGTTCGGTGTGCGTTTTGGCTTGTTGTATCCTGACACACCTGCTCGCTCAAGTCTGGAATCTTTTTTCATATATAACTCTACAATATATTACTAGTTATGAAAGTATACATTATATAAGGTTATTTTGAAATTAGTCGGACGGGTGAGATTCGACCCCAGCTGCTAATAGTGCTTTTATTTAATATGTATAAAAAATTCTCCGAGATGTTGATTCAACATCATTGCTTCGTCTATTTCTCTAGGAGTGTGTTTGACATAAAACATATCATCACCCTTAGTATAAATTAGCGTTAAGTTTTCGCTTTCGTCCAAGGTTGACGGTTCATAACAAGCTATATGATCAATATTTTGACGCCTAGTTATAGTGTGACCCTGCGCATCGTAAACATTAAATATAATAAATTTAGTCATTGTGCCATTACCAATTCTTTATTCATAATATTATTATCTTTGTTCCCATTCTGATAATTATAGTACTCAGAACTTTTTGAGTTTGTTCCCTATGTTTTATTCTTGATCTGCATTATTTTTTTTCAGACTATTAATAATACAAGCTTTTAGTTTTTCCAGCTCATCAACAGAAAACTCGTTGTAGTTTTTTTTAGAATAAATATCTATCATTTTTGTTACATACTCATCTGTTATTTTTTGTTCCATTGTTTGTCCCTATTTAAACTCCAATCGCCAAGTAATATAATACACCATCCACGAAGATGACCATATTCCTACTATGATACCAAGTTTATCTGAAAAAGACTCAATTGGCGTCAAAGAGTTTATGCTAAAATACCCAAAAACAAACGTGATCAAAAAACTAACAGCGACAGCTAACCAAGATCCGTTTTTCATCCTGTCACTAATTGATTCGATGTCATACGATTTGTGCCTTTCTAAAATGAGTTGTTTTCTCAATTCGTCCCGTTCTTGTTTCAAAGCGTTAAACGCTGTTTCATCATCTAATTTCATATCACTACCTCTTAAAAATTTTTTTTAAAAATCTCTTAGAACAAAAATATATTTTTTTGGCACCGTTCATCAATAAAAATTGAAGGTCATCCATACCAGCCATTAACCTTTTTGAAAAATTTTCTGAAAGATCATTTGCTATATTGAAGGGTGACACATTTTGCCATAAATCTTTCGCTGTTTCTAACTCATCATAATCATTTATCACTTAACAACTCCTATATTTAAACTTTAAAAAATTCACATAGAAAAGTTTCGTAAAAAAGGTTTTCCTATAAGACGGTATTTCAAAAACCAAGTACTTGTTATAGTGGCACCAATAAAATCCAATCGGTTTTTTTTCACGCATATCATCCCCACATAGTTAGCAAAAAAATAAAAACAGCATAAACCCCTAGCATTATAAAAAACATTTCAACATCTTTATCATAATCCATTTTTAAGCCCCCCTGGTTTAATTTAATAGTTTAAAATTTAATCTAATTCAGCATCTTTGAGGTTTGCATCTTTAAACAATGTTTCTTTTAAAAATACGTCGCGAAGATCAGCCCACCTCAGGTCTGTAGATTCGAGGATTGCTCCCCTGAGATCACAATTGCGAAGATCAGCCCCCCTCAGGATTGCTCCCCTGAGATTACAACTGCGAAGATCAGCCCCCCTCAGGATTGCTCCCCTGAGATCACAACTGCGAAGATCAGCCCCCCTCAGGTCTGAAGATTCGAGGCTTGCTCCCCTGAGATTACAACTGCGAAGATCAGACCACCTCAGGATTGCTCCCCTGAGATCACAACTGCGAAGATCAGCCCCCCTCAGGTCTGAAGATTTGAGGCTTATTCCCCTGAGATTACAATTGCGAAGATCAGCCCCCCTTAAATCTGTATACCAAAAAAAAGCTTTTTGTAGGTTTGAATGACTAAGGTCAGCCGCACGCAGATCACATTCACGAAGATCACACTTTTCGAGATCAGCCTCTTCTAGTATTGCACCCGTTAGATTTGCTCCAAAGAGATCCGCTCCTCTCAAATTACAGCCACGCATATCAACACCTCGAAAATCAAGTCCTCTAAAATTTGATTTTGATAAATCTTCTCCTACTAATAATTTAAATTTTTTAATGCTGCCATCATAATATTTGATTGTATAAGTCATTTTTCTTTCTCCTTGATTTCGATGTTAAAAAGTCTATTGTATGGCTAATCTTTCGTTATGTCAATCGTTTCGTTGAGTTAAACGTTAAATTAATTTGGGTAAATTCCTACATAATCGTGCATATCCAGAAAATATAAGGCTATCCAAAGCAAAATAATAAAAAAAATCATTGTTTTGGGTTTCATCGCAGTTCTTTCATCAAATGCTTCAACTTAAACTTAGCTGCTAAAATTTGCATATGAAACTGCGGCCAAACCCTTTTACAAATATTAGATTTTCTTTGTATCATTATTTTTAAAAATTCAATCATCTTAATCTCATGATCAATTTTTTGTTTTATTTTAAGTTTTCTAAGATCGTGAATCTCTTCAAGTGTCATATTACACCCTGTCTTTAAGCAAATCATTTTTCCAAAGTGTTGCATCTACAATGGCTGCTCTTGACAATATTACATCATCAACAAAATGCTGCACTTCCAAATTTTTGTCATATTCACCCTTCAAAAAATTACTAAATCCCCCAGTATCTGCTATCAATGAAGCTTCCTCAAATACTAGTTCGTTTTCAAAAACAAATTTTAACCTAGCTACAAAGCTTGAAAATTTACTTCTTATAAAATACTTCTCACCAACCTTGTAAGGTGAAAAAATGTAATTTTGTGGCCTCATGTTATGTTTCTTCCCATAAAGTTTATAAACAGAGTTTTTGTGCATAGTACTCTGCAAACTATCTTATGCAGGAAGGAGGATCAACTGCATGCACTGCCTGGTAAACTTCCTTGTTTTGCGAGCTCTAAAATCTCCTTATCCGAAACAATAAAGGATCTATTACAAACACAGTTTTCCAATGTTTTGAATACCCCGTTGTCTGCCATCGTCTTCACCGTTCTTGGTGTTATCGTTTTGTTTTTGTATTTGAAGCCATTTTTCATTAATACAACTGCGGCCTCTTTTAAGGTAATGTGGGACATTTATATCTACTCCTGTTTTAACAAAATTGCATTCTCATTTTTTAGTTTCAAATTTTCTTTAAGCAGATTATTAATCAAATCGCTTTGATTCTGAATAATGAAATTTAAATCATGAATTGTTTTGTCTCGCTTGTGTACGTCTTCGCTATTTTTTTTTAATAGCGACTTTATCTCTTTAAAAAAATTAATTAACTTCATTATTTTCTAATTCTCACCTTATATCTGTTTTTGCCTTCATTGGGTTCGTATACGTCTATCATCTCATCACAAATTCGGCTAAAATTTTTTATCGTATTTTGTTCATTTAAGCCAGGAGGAAAAAGAACGCTGTGGTTTACGTTTTCAAAAACAAAATCAACAGCATCTTTATAGTCGTTAAAGTAAAAAAAACTAAAATCGTTGTCATAAACAAGTTTTAACATTTTCAATTCCCTATTTAATGTTTACAAGTTTATAGTACAACGAATCGTTCGTTTGGTCAAGCGTTTTGTTTAATGAAACTTTTAATTAATTGGGGTAACTTCCAGAATGATTTGATCTTCTTCTGAATATGTTCTGCTAAACGAAATCTCAGAGACTTGGCAATCATCCTCATAAGCGACTTGGTTCAAGGCGTCCATAATTGCCTTCAAAATGTTGTCTGAGTCTATTCTTGTTGGTCGGATAGTTTGTGATCCTGACAAGGCTAATTCTTTTCTTGATTGTGACCAGCTATTAGGTACTTTAGTGTTTATATGAACATACAGCCTTACAGGCCCTTGGATAATATCAGTTTGTGTGTTTTTTTTAAACACATCATAATATTGAGCAAGAGTATCCTCAAATTCTTTAGTTTTCTTTGGTGTATAGGCGTATTTAAACTGGGGATGGAATCGAGGGCGCTCCTTACCAACCGCTTTAATCGGGATCACTACTTTCATATTAGCCTATACACCTTCCTTAGTAATAGGTGCGCTACCATAGACACAAGGATGCAACTTTAATAAGCCATGTTAGGGAATCATAGCTTAGTTGGTAACATGGTAGCGCTTGGTTCAATAATACACATAAATTCATTGATGGTCAAATTTTTCATAATTAAATTAAACAAACTTATAAATAAAAAAATAACGTTTTAAATAACAGTTATAAACATGACAGTTAATGCCTTGCCCTGATGACAGTTATTGTGTGGATAACTTTGAAATTGATGTGATTTGTGATGAGTTATTCGGAATTTCCTAATAATTGAATGATATTTTGTTTATATTGTGAGCTATGTAATTAATTGAGCACAACTGTGCATCCGTGAACACGGAACGGGTAAAATTTTAAAGTCTAATGATTGTTAAGCAAGTCTCTGTATACATCCATTGGGCTGCGTCCTGTCCTGGTGGCAATATCAGACGCTTTATCAAGCAAGGTTTTTTTATCGAATGTAGATATGTTGTTTTTGACTGTTGAAATGATTTTTTGAATGCCTTTTTTTTTCTTTGGCGCTGGTGCTAATGCCTTAAAGATTGAATTAATTTTAGCAATGCCTTGCAAGCAAGTCTTAGTAGCCTTCTTGTTATAGTGACTATTTTGATTTTTTTTTCTTTTCCATGCTCGGGTTTCTTCAATTGTTTTGTTCTTAAAGCCTAGCTCTCTGAATAGCTTATTTGTGAATGTTCTTAGTGAGTAATGCCTGATTTCTTGGCCATCCTTTCCGATACCGTGTGAGCGTTGAACCCTGATATAACCCTTTTGCTCTAAGTCTGAAAGAGCACGGCATATTGTGCGCTCGTTCATCCCTGTCTGTTGTTTGATGTAATTTATACCTCTTGTATAAAAATCTGTCTGCCCTTTGTGATTTGTGAACCATTGTCCCCAGGTGAACGTGTCAAGATCAATTTGTGGAAGCATAACCTCTAAGACCTTGAAAATATTAAGGCGACGATCCGCCCTCTTCTGCTTAGTAGTCCCTGTAGCCTCACAAAAGTGATGCAGGGAGTAGAGTAGGGGGCTATTTTTGTTTGTGCGTGTCAGCTCTAGCCTAGTAAGGCTGTTTGTGATCAATGAAGGCAGTTGCCTTTGCTTTTTAACTTCCATCTTTGTCTCCGTTAACTTCCCTATCAACAGAACTAGAATGGTCAAAATCTTATGTTGACAATGATCATTCTCTTAAGTATTATATACTTGTTCCGTTAAATATGACCCTTACTCAATTCATTTTAATGTAACAACCCTAGGACTAAACTTACACCCTAGAACCTAAAGAGGGCCTTTGCATAGGCCCTTTTTTCATTCATGTTACAAGCATACCTCTACCTTGTCCATAGCCTCTTTAACCACTACAAGAGCCGTCTTTAGGTCTGCGTAAATTCTTCGAAGCTCTATATCTGAAATTTGTTTTTTATAAGACTCAGCAGGAATTAAGTCATTGTCACCAACAAATTGATGTATTTTGGCTTCTATGCTCGGACTTTTGGTTTTTCCTTTTTCAAAAGAGCAAAGGGCTTGCCTGCTTACACCAATTGCTTCTGCTAACTCCGCTTGCGTCATTCCTAGATAATATCTAGCCCTTTTTGCGTCCATTTTTTTCTCTCCTCCAGTGATAAATGTAAATAATATATTAAAAGCATATAACAAGATTTTATAGATAGTCAACCTTTAACAATTATTAAAAAAAAGTTAATTACAAATCTTGACAATGGTTTACTTATGTGAGATTATGATTTTGTAAGTTTAATCAATCTAGGAGATGCAAATGTTTATTACCGAACATGACTTTTACAATTTAAACCAAGATTTCAACGCACTTTATAGCGCAGCTATGGATCTTGATGATAGATCTTTATTAAAGCAATTAATTACTATTTCTAAAAATTTAGATGGATCTAAAATAGATCATTATGCTAAAATTGCACAAAACATAGCAATAAAGCAAAACCGTTGGGACGTGGAAGAAACGCTCAGATTTTCAGGTCTGGTTTATTAAGCTTTAAGGAGTATTGCTATGAACTATTTTCAATATAAAAACACCACTTGTTCTGATTATCAAAACCTACTTGAAATTTTTGCTGAAAACGAAATTCAATCGTTCCAAGAGCTTAATATTTCAGAACAAAGAGAATTAGTTGCTGCTTGGTTGGCAGATGACAAAAACTCAGATGAGGCTATTGATTTTCTTGTCGATTTGAAAAAATCAGGCATCTTTAGTGAGTTAATGTATGAGAGTCTTACCCCAAAAAAATTTGGTGATTCTATTATTTCTAAATTGCTTTCCGGAGACGTAGTAAAGTCAATTAATGAAGACATGGACGAAGCTTTTGGGGATTATCTGATGAGTTTAGATAACTATGAGTCTGATGATGATGATCTAAGACGCGAAGATAATCTTAATCGTAATTATGGATTGAATAAGATTACACATCAACGGATGGGGATATAAAACATGTTCAAAAATAATGTTGATGCGATTTTTTGGTCGGTAGCGTTATCTGGAATTTTATATATAAATTTATTTTTAATTGGAGGATATTAAACATGTTAAGAGGAATTAAACCAAGCGTGACAACAAAGAGATTGAAAGCTCTATTTTACGGAAGCGCAGGGGCGGGTAAAACCACCGCTGCAATCCATTTTCCTAGGCCATATTTAATTGATACTGAAAAAGGCTCAGAGAATGATTCTTATGTAAATGCTATCAATCAAGGTAAAGGCGCGGTGTTTCAAACATCAGATTTTGATGAGCTAATCTCAGAAGTTAAAGCGTTGCTTACCGTTGACCATCCCTATAAAACGCTAATTATCGACCCTATGACTATTGTCTATAACGATCTTTTGGACAAAGCAGCGTTGAAAGTTGGTACTGAGTTCGGGAGGCATTACGGTGAAGCCAATAAAAAAATGAAACACCTATGCAATCTTCTATTACGGCTAGATATGAATGTGATTATCACATCGCATGCTAAAAACGAATATGGCGCAAATCTTAGCGTGCTTGGCTCTACATATGACTGTTACAAAAAATTAGATTACATTTTTGATCTTGTGTTTGAAATTCAGAAGCGTGGCCAAGAACGTGTTGGGGTTATCAAGAAAAGTAGAATTGAATCTTTTCCTGATTCAGAGACCTTCCCTTTTAGTTATAATGAGATATCTAAACGCTATGGAAAAGAACACCTCGAAAAAGATGCGGTTGCAGAAGTGCTTGCAACAGATGAACAGGTTGAAGAATTGATGAAATTAATTGATCTTCTGAAAATCGATGAAGAGGTCATTTCGAAGTGGCTTAAAAAAGCAAACTCAGAATCATTTTCAGAAATGAACACCACGCAGATTGATAAATGCATAGATCATTTAAAAGAGAAAATTAACACTTAAAACTTAACACTTAACACTTAAATTTTTTTTAAAACCAAAGGAGCACCCTAATGACTTATAACTTTACACCTAGAACAGATGAACAATTTAATCAAGAGCTAGAAGAGCGTAAGCAAGAAATGCTAATCCCACTAGGCGAATATGATTTTACCGTGAGAGATTGCCAGCAATTGACAAGCAAGAGCGGTAATGAAATGTTTAAATTGATGTTAGAAGTGTATGATCAAAAAGGTAGGCCACGTGTTGTTTTTGATCATATTATATTAAATGGAAAT
>Ga0208160_1000203_pt1 | contig 29231 bp, 32 predicted proteins | sample CB_VirMetaG_FD_184536 | JGI IMG/M metagenome (GOLD analysis project Ga0208160, IMG submission 184536) | Freshwater to marine saline gradient viral communities from Chesapeake Bay - CB_1504_1 Viral MetaG (SPAdes) (version 4) | ecosystem: Environmental > Aquatic > Marine > Coastal | place: USA... | reverse complement strand
AACTCACTAACGTTGGCACTTGAAAAACAAGTAACGTTATCTGATCCTGTTTCTGAAGTATTAGACTCTAGTGCAAAAGAGTTTAATAAATCATTTGTAGAGGTATTTAATCCAACGTTTAACGCCGAAGAATACAGAAAAATTAATGGGTTGTCTCCAGACGAAGACCCTTATACCGACTGGCTACAAAAAGGTCGTGATGCTGGAGTGCCTACTAACTTTGAATCGGCCAAGGCAGATATAGCCAAAGAGCGCACACGAATTGTTACGGAAGCTCTTGCTGCAAAAGGTTTGACTCTTGACTCGGCTAAACCAGAATATGTAGGGGAAATTCTTGATAGCCTTGATAGAAGCTACGGCAATAGTTTAGTTGATCTTCGTGCAGCATCTATTCAAGATGTAATTTCTGGAAACACAAAAACGTTTACAGAACTTGTAGAGTCATCTAAAAACGCAAATAGAGTTGAAATTTCTGGTTCTGCTTATGGCGAATGGAAACCTCCAAGCGATGCTGCATTTAAAGTTCCTTCTGGCTACAAACTTGCATCTGAAGCTGAACTGCAATCCAAAGATGCAGAAGCAGTTCTTGCGGATGATGGAAACGCAGTATGGCTTGTTCCCGATGGCACTGGTGGTCGTGTTGTCTGGAATTCAGATACTGAGTCTTACGAACTTCCTCCAGTTGTTGTAACTGGTATTAGGCCAACAACTGTTGATATTTATAGCGTAGCTGCAACACAAGATCCTGAAAATGCTGGATTATTTACAACCATTGCCGCAACTGCTGCAACTGGTATTGGTGGGCAAATTGAAACATGGGCGAATTCATACGCCTTGCAGTTTGGATCTGATTTCAATAACACCGCTGCCAATCTTGGAAAATCAATAAAAGAATGGGGTGAAACAAATACACCGGCTGATACGCTTGCTGAATTTAAAGCTGTTGGCAAGGGTCTAAAAGAGGCCACATCAAAAGGAAGTGTTTGGGATCAAACGGTAGCCGTTGCAAAACTTGCTAAAGATAATCCAAATGCTTTCATGGCATACCTTGGATCTGAAGTTACGCAAGAGGCACTTCCTATCGGCGCTGGATTTGTTGCTGCTGGCTTGGCAGCATTCCTTGGTGCGCCAATGGTTGCTGGTGTAGCTGCTGCGGCAACAGTGTCAACGCTCATAGATGCAATTGAAGTTTTTGGATCTTCTGGAAAAGAAGTTTACGACGCCAGAATCAAAGCTGGTGATTCTGAAAATGAAGCCAGAAGCAAGGCTAGTCTTGCTGGCTATAAATCAGCCATAGTTACCGCCCCGTCAAACGCTCTTGCTAATGCCGCCATATTTGTTCCATACCTTAAAACGCTAGGCGTAGTTGCAAATACAGCTATGCAAGGCGCAAAAGGCGTTACAGCTTCTGCTGCTGGCGAGTACATTGAAACTTACACGCAATCACTTATTACACAGGTAGCAATCAACCCAGATGCACCTTTGAACTACAGCGATGCACACGTTAAGTCTGTGTTTGCATCCATGATTGGAGCGGGGACTTCAGGTGTGATTCTTGCGCCTGCAATGCTTGATGGATCTTTAGTCATTGGCTTTGATGATTCAAACAATCCTGTAACTTATGCCGATCTTCAAAGTGGAAGTCCAAAGGTAAATTCAGAAAAAATAGATGCAAGTGTTGTTGTTGGGCAAGATTCAAGCGGAGAAAATGTCACTCTAGGTGATTTGATTACAAGCAGCCCTGCATCTGAAGTTGGGCAAACAGTAACTGAGTACACTGGAAATGCAACACTTCCAACTCAAGTTGAGTCGTTTATTGACCCATTAGTTGTTGATGAATCTGAGGTACGCGCAGTCTTTGATGCAATTGGTTACACGCCAACTCAAGCTGACATTAACAGCTACATCGGGAATAAGAATGAAGCTATTACGCTTGAGGCGCTTGATACCAAATACAACCCGCTAGTTACTACCGTTTCTGAAGCTCAGCAGATGGCTCGCGATCTTGGTTACACGAATCTGACAAATGCAGAGGCCCAAAACTTAGCCGGTAAAATTAAAGAAGCTGATGCGCAAAAAGCAATTGAAACCTATGTCGGTCAGCACATGGTTTCCGCCGATACTGTCAAACAGTTGTTTGCTGAAGCTGGAATCAAAAATCCAACGGCGGCTCAGGTAGCTCAGTTTACAAAAGCTGGCCCTACTGTTAATGCTGAAGCGGTAAAAGCTCAACTTAATACTTATGCCGATCCACTTGGCGTAAACGAAGCAGAAGCTCGCGCAACATTCAAAGCTCTTGGACTCTCAAATCCAACAGACGAAGATGTTCAAGCGCTTATGGGTACGTACTCAGAATCATTGTTGTCATCAAAGGCTATTTCTGCACTTAAAGATGCGGCGATAAATTCTAAATACAAAGCAGAATATGACTCCTTAAGCGATGGTCAAAAGATACTTACTGAAAATTTAATTTCGCAAGGTTTTACAAAAGCAGAAGCAATTGGCATTACAAAAAATAATACTTCAGATCAAGTAAGTGGCATAACCCCTGAAATTAGAGAGCAATACGAGACATTGAGCGCTGCCCAAAAAGCTGCTGCCGACGCTTCTATTGCACAAGGTAACTCCATACAAGCTGCCATTGAAGCTGGTCAAGCTGTAAATGCTCAGCAGATTACTGATGCAGAAACTAAATTAACAACTGCTATCCAAGCTGCTAAAGATGCTGGAATGGAAGGTGACGCTGCATTGCAAGCTGCAATTAACTCTGTAGCGGCTGAAATTGGCGTAACCAAGGACACATTACTCAGTCAGCTTGGTACAACAGAAGCCGCACTGAGGCAAGATTTTGCAGTCGGTATTTCTGACTTAGAAGCCCAAACCAAAGCTCAATATGATGCTTTGTCTACCGCTCAAAAAGCTACAGCAGATGCGTTAGTAGCTCAGGGTGAAACGTTCCAAGAAGCTATTGCTGCTGCGCAAGCTGGTACAACGGAGCAAATTGCTGGCGTAACAGCGGAAATGAAGGCTCAATACGATGCTATGACTGCGGCTCAGAAGGCTACAGCAGATGCGTTAGTAGCTCAAGGTGAAACGTTCCAGTCTGCACTTGCCTTAGCCCAAACCGAAACAAGTGGTCAGATTGCTGGTCTGTCTGCCGATATGCAGGCCAAATATGACGCATTGAGTGCAGAACAGAAGGCTACAGCGGATGCACTGGTAGCCCAAGGGAAGAGCACACAAGAGGCGATTGACGCTGCACAAGCGAAAACTACAGCGCAAATTGCTGGAGTAACCGCAGAAATGCAAGCGCAGTACAACTCGCTTAACACTGCACAAAAAGCCACGGCTGACGCGCTGGTTGCTCAGGGTGAAACGTTCCAGTCTGCTTTGGCTTTAGCTCAAGCAACAACAGCAGGACAAATAGGCGATCTATCTGCTGAAATGCAATCGCAATATGCCTCGTTGAACGCCGCGCAAAAAGCCACGGCTGATGCTCTGATTGAACAGGGTAAGAGCACACAAGAAGCAATTGCTACTGCACAAGCACAAACCACGGCACAAATTGATGCAAGTTCGGTGCAAGTTAACAATCGAATTGATGAGCTTGTTGCCCAAGGCAAGACATATCAACAAGCTACAGAGCAAGCTTTTGCCGAGGTTAATCAATTAATTGGGACGCAGGGCAGGAATCCAAATCAGTCGGACATTGATGCTTTAGAGCAGATGATTCAAGGGACAAGGCCAGTAGATACAAGATATGATGCAAACAAAGACGGTCAAATCAATGATGCTGATATTGACTTTCTTACCAATCTTATAACCAATCCAAATATTAATGAGCCATACTTTGCTCCTACTGGCTTATATGGACAACTGGCTCAATCTGAAGCTGTACGAGCAAAAGATGCAAGGGATGCAGAAGCTGCTAGAGCACGGGACGCAGAGAATCAGCGTCTTGCTGCGGAGGCGGCTAAGACGCAAGCAGCCAAAGACGCAAGAAACGCACAACTAAGAAGCCTTGGTGGTGCTGCTGCGCAACAACTACAACAGTTTGTTGGGACTGCTCCACAGCTAATACAACAAGCCACACAAGCAACGTCTACCCCTCTTTACGGTCAAGGTATTAGGGAGTTTGAATTTGGCTCTCCTTTGGACTTTGGTTACTTTGAAGCAAGTAAAGAAAAGCAGGGTAGCCAAAGTGGGCAACAACCAACTAAAATGGCATCCGGTGGGTATCTTGAAGACCTGCTGGCTGAGAACATGACAGCGGATGACCTGCTGAAACTCTTACGCTAAAGGAAAATCAAGATGGCTGGATATTATGACGAGATTACGGGCGAATACATTGAAACCGGCGACTACGGTTACGATCAACTTGACGATACTTCTGGTACGTTTGACTATCAAATTTACACGCCGCAGTTTGATGTAAGTGCTGACCAAAGTTGGTATAACAGTCCTGATACAGCAGGGGATCAGGACTTTATGAACTTCATGACTGAGGCTTATAAAGATGACAACTCAGGCGCATGGGATCTAATCTCCAATGCAGTAAGCGCACTTGGGGATAAGGCGGGTGCTTTTTTAAAGCAATACCTTTACAACCCAACAACAAACAAAGTAAATATGGCCGGTCTTGGGACTGCTGCCGCCGCTTTGTACGGCTTAACTTCTGGTGGCGCAAGCGCTTCAACTGGCGGTTATAACAAGCCAGTACCAACACTTACAGCTAGTCGCCAGCAAGTCCAGTACGACGATCCAAACCGTCGCCCCGGCGCACAAGGTCGCCAATACTTTACCGATACGAAATACGATGGCACTGACCCTGCGGTACAAGCTCAAGGAATTCTGGCTGCTTATCAGCCTGCTCCTGCTGCTGCACCAAACCCTTACGCTGGAACAATGGCAAGAAACTTTAACGCTCCAGTTATCCCTCAAGTTGCCTCAAGTGATGCGGCATCAAACGTTTCAAATGTATTGCCTGTTCCAGAGGCGCAAGGATTTAATATGGGTGGCATTGCACAACTAGCTAAAGGTGGTCGCTACTTATCCGGCAAGACGGACGGTATGACAGATGAGCTTCCTGCAAACATTGACGGAAAGCAACAAGCAGCACTAAGCCACGGTGAGTTTGTTATCCCTGCTGATGTTGTTTCTCATTTGGGTAATGGCAACTCTGAAGCTGGTGCTGACAAGCTCTATCAAATGATGGCTCGTATTCGTAAGGCTCGCACAGGAAACGAAGATCAGGGCAAACAGATTAATCCAAACAAGTTTATGCCTGATGGTGGCGTTAAACAGGCTCAAAGCGGTGGGCTAATGGGTTATGCTGATGGCGGCACTGTTCCAGCAGCTTCTCCCGGAATTACACCAGACAAATCTACAAGCTCAACCCTATCGCCTTGGGTTGGAGACTATGTGACTACGGCTCTTGGTGAAGGTGCTGCTGCTGCGGCTCAGCCTTACCAAGCCTACACAGGCCCATTGACTGCTGGCCCATCTAACTTGCAGCAACAAGCGTTTGCCGGTTCAAGTGAGATTGCTCAGGGAGGGTTTACCCCAACGCAATTTACCTCTGGAACGTTTGGCTCGGAACAAGCTCAGCAGTATATGAATCCGTATCTGCAAAATGTGCTTGATCCACAAATGGCTGAAATGAAACGCCAAGCTGACATTGCTCGCCTTTCTGATGCAGAGCGGCTTACTAAGGCTGGTGCTTATGGCGGTAGTCGCCAAGCAATTATGGAATCTGAAGGCCGTCGTAACTTGCTTGGAAAACAGACTGAAGCGCTCGGCCAAGGTTACGCAAGCGCTTACGACAAAGCTATGGGACAGTTCAACACTGAACAAGATCGAGGCTTGGATACTCAAAAAGCTACAGAGCAATCGCGGCAGTACAGCAGTGATTTTGGCCTTAAGTCATTGGCTGATTTGGCGCAACAAGGCGCAGTACAGCGTGATATTGAGTCTCAGGGTATTGCTGCTGACAAGGAGCAGTTTGAAGAGCAGCGTGAGTACGGCATGAAGCTTCCACAATACAAGCTCAACTTGCTACAAGGCTTGCCAATTGGTGCGAGTACGACTTCTTCTGACCCCGGCGCACTTGCAAACATTCAGTCGCAGGTTTCAGGGCTGGCTGGTTTGTATCAAACATTGGCAGGCTTAGGTGTAACACCGAAAGCAGCTTAAATTTAAATTGAAAGCCACTATATGAATCTCGTCAAAGCGCAAGAACTAGCCAAAGAGCTTTCAATCCCCGAGTTGCAGCAGTATGCAAACGGCTCTAACCCTCAAATGATGCCACCCTACATTGCGCTTGGTGCTTTGCAGGCGAAGGAATTAATGCAGAAGAAGATGCAGGCTATGCAGGGTGCAGCACAGGGAGAGCAACCTAGCGTCAAAGAGCAAGTTGAGCAGAAGGCTGGATTGATGGCGCTTCAAGGCCAACAACAGCAACAAGCTCAACAGCAGATGATGCAGCAAGCACAGGCTCGACCAATGCCTGCGCCTGAAAACGTTCCACAACCTACAGATCAACCAGAAGCTGCTCCGATGGGTATGGCGGCTGGCGGCATTACACGACTGCCAGTGAAGTTCAACTTCCAGAATGGCGGCATTATTGGTTACGCTGGCCCAGAAGGTAGCCAAGTTACTGACCCGGTTGCAGAGGCCAGAGAACGCGCAATACAAGCTCAAGACAAGTTGTACTCTTTTGGTTTGCGTCAACGTCAGCAAGATCCTGAAGGGTATGCAGCCGCAGAACAGGAAAACAAACAAGCACGAGCTAATCTTGCTGCTGTTGAACGGCAAATTAGTGGTGGGCCTGCTGGTGCAATGGGAAGATCAATGGGCGAGAGTCCTGTGCCAATTCAAGCCAAACCTTCGCAAATGACCGCACCTCCTGCTGGAATGCCTGCTCCTATTGCTGGATTACCTGCTGGCTTACCTTCTGCAATGCCACAACCGCCTGTTGTTGCAGATAAATCTGCTGCAATGCCGCAACCTCTTCCTGCTGCGGATAAGTCTGCTGCAATGCCTCAACCTGCCGCACCACAAGCTCCAATGCAGCAAGCCACGGGAGCACCAGATCAAGCCAAGCTAATTGAAGAAGAAGCCGCTCGTCGCAAAGCCTTTGGTGTTGAAAGTGAGATTGGCGCTGGTGCTGAGTCGCGCATGGCTGATAAGCGTAAGCGCTTTGAGGCATCACAACCATCTGGCTTGGATGACCTTATCCGTGTGTTTGGTCAAGCAGGTCAGTACAAGGGCTTGAGCGGCATGGGGCCAGCTTACACATCTAACGAAGACCGTAAGCGTGCGCAACGTGCAGCGTTTGAGGCGCAAATGGAAGAGCAGCAAACTGGCATTGAAGACAAGCGGCGTGCTGAAGGTGTTACTCGTGCGACTGGGATTGGCGCTGGACTTGCTGGTGCTAGGGATGTTTTTGCTCGCGGTGAAGAAGCTCGGATGCGGAACGTTACAGCACTTGAAGCTGCTCGTATCTCTGCTGCTGCACAAAACCGTCCGGGTGAGATTGAGCGCATGATGGCGGTGTATTCTGAACTTAAATTAAAAGATCCTGCCGCTGCCGAAGAGTACATGAAAAACATTGGCCGGATTAGGACTGGTAGCCTTACGGGTAAGGGTGTAATGACTCGCAACGAAGCTATCGACAACGTAAACAAACTGCTGGTAGATCCGGCTGTGCGGATGGATATGACTAAAGAAGCCGCTGCTGGACTGGGTAAAAAGAATCCAACGTTTAGCGAAGTTCAAGAATACTTTGTTCAGAAGAACATGGGCGCAACAAGTCCCACCGCTCCAACAAGCCGATTAAAATTTGACGCTCAGGGCAACCAGATCAAATAAGGAAATGTATGACGATAGAAGCAGAATTGGCTGATGGACGAATTCTCGAATTCCCAGATGGCACTGACCCAAGCGTCATACAAAGTACCGTACAAAGGCTAATTGCCCAAACTCCACAAGAGCCTTCAACCGAAAGAACATTTGGTGAGGCTGCACAGGATATTGGCGCAGGCGTTGTATCTGGAGTTGGCTCACTTGTACAGTTGCCCGGACAACTATACGGGTTAGCCACTGGGAACATGGAAGATAGTGGCCTACTAGGTGCTGGTAAGGATATTTCAGAATACGGTGAGAGCCTGAAATCTCCCGGCCTTAAAGCGCGTGAAGAAGCTCGTACTCAGAAGGTTCAAGAAGCTGCTGAAGATGGTCAGTTCGCTGCATTTAAAACTGCATTGGGCGAAACCATTACAGATCCCGGTTTGCTGGTTAACTTCCTTGCTGAACAAGCCCCTCAACTACTTGTGCCGTTTGGTGTAGGTCGAGGCGTTTCTGGTCTTGCACGGCTTGGCGGTACTGGCGCTAAAGAAGCTGCTGGTATTGGTGCAACTGCTGCGGTTGGTTCCGGCGTAGTTCAGCAAGGCGCTGATGTGGGCGCTGCTACCTATGAAAAGATCTTTGACGAACTGAAATCCAAAGGCGCTGCTGACGCTGAAGCTGCTGAAGGAACATTGAACCTTGCTCGTGCAGCGGGTGCTAGTGCAGGTCTTATCTCTGTTCTGACAAACAAGTTGCCGGGTGCTCGCAAGCTAGAAGAAATCTTAGCTGGCGTACCTGCTGCTGGGACTAAGCTTGGTGGCGCTGCTAGAACTGCTGCTGGCGAAATTGCTAGTGAAGTACCAGAAGAAGTTGGCGGTCAAATTTCTCAGAACTTGGCTATGCGCGAAGTTAAACCTGAGCAGGACATCATGGAGGGGACTGGCGAAGCTGCTGCTATGGCGGCTATTGGCGCTGGTACTTTGGGCGGTGCAATTGGAACAACTGGTAGGCGTCCTGCTGCTGAAGTTCCTGAAGCGGAAGTTACTGAGCCTACTGAACCTACTGAGCCAGTAGCGCCTACGGGATTGAGCGAGCCATTCGCACCTCCTGCGTTTGAGTTACCAAAACCAATTGAAGCCGCCAGATTGCGTGGGCCTGATGACCGGCTACGATTGCCGGGGCCAATGGCTGAGCCTGTTGCAGAGCCTACAGTTGAACCTGTAGAAGCAGAGCTACCTACACCTGAAGAGCCAACATTTAGTGAAGCAGATCGTAATGCTTTGGCCGACTACACCAGTGGTCTAGCGGAGGATTCTGAATTTGTCCTTAAAGGTTTGCAGAATCGAGACCGCGCTACTCCCGCGTCCATTCAGCAGATGAAGGGAATTGCCAGCAAGCCAGACTACGACAGACTTAAAACGTCACCGGACTTTGCTCAAGGCGCACCAGTTGTGATGAGTGATGTTGAAATCCCTGCCGGTAATATGGGTCGCACTGATATGGTCACTGCTGCTGATGGCAGGAAGATTCCAGTTCGATATGCGGTGATGAGCGCCAAGGATTTGCTTACTTCGCACAATTCAGACGGCATAAAGAATCCTGACTATATTGACGTAAGCAAACCCGGCGTCCGCGCTGTTGCTGGCAATGGACGAATTGCTGGATTACAAGCAGCTTACGGAAGTGGAACTGCTGACAAGTACGGTAAGCGACTACTTGCAGACAACCAGCATGGTATTTCTGCTGCTTCAATTTCTGGTATTGAAAACCCGGTGCTTGTTCGCGTGATGCCAAAGTCATACGTATCCAAAGACATTGGGGATGTGTCCAATATTTCTGCTGGCCTTGGGTTTAACCCGGTTGAGAAGGCAAAGAACGACTCATCTAGGTTTGACCTTGGTGGTTTGCAGTTCACCGAAGGCAAGGACGGCTCTATCGACATTAACGAAGCGACAGCCATTCAGTTTGTAAGAGCCATGCCAAAGAATGAGCAGGCTGAAATGATGGATTCCAAGGGTAAGCCAAACACTATGGCTATGTCCCGGCTAAACAATGCAATCTTCTACAAAGCTTACAACAGCGACACACTGATTGATCTGTTTGCCCAAGCCACAGATCCTGAAGCACGTTTAATTCTGCGCGGTATGCAGAAAGCAGCACCGAAAGCTTTCCAGTTAGAAGGCGCTGGCGAGTACGACATTCGGCAAAACATCATTGATGCTGCTGAGCTTGCTATTAATGCGCGGCGTGATGGCGTGAAGCTCAAGGATTACGTCAAGCAAGGAATGATTGATCTTGACCCAAACACACGAGCAGTGCTGGAAATGTTTGCTGATAACAGCCGTAGTGGTGTACGGATGGGCGACATATTGACTGACCTTGCTGACAATGCTTATAAGCAGTCACAAGCTGGCGATGATATGTTTGGCGCTGTGCCAAAAGTTCCAGTGAATGATTTGTTCAAGTTTCCAAAGAATGAGAAGCCTGAAGAGCCTGAAGCACCGCCAGCACCACCGGCTACTCCACCAAAGCCACCTGCTGCACCACCCAAGCCGCCTGCTACACCTCCTGCTGCGCCTAAAAAACCAGTGACTCCTCCTGTTACACCTCCTGCGCCCCCAGCTAAACCTGCTGCCCCCAAAAAGCCAGCAGCACAAGAACGCAAAGAGTTTGTTATTGATAAGCCACTGGAGCAGATTGCCGAGGAAATCAAGGGAATGACAATTCCTCAGTTGGCGCAATGGACTATTGATAACGCGCCAAATAGTGCCGCCAAAGAAATAGCTACTAAGATTTTGGCGCGGTTAAAAGAATTTGCAGCTAAAGGAATGCTGCCTAACAAAATTTTGATCTTAAATGATGGCCGCAGAAATTTAAAAGGTGTAGAAGGTCATGTACGACGAAGGCATAGAGACAATATAGGCTCTAAACTTACATTAACTCTTAATGGGCTTGTTGATGGGAAAGCCGATAGAAGAACTGGAACAAGATACGTTACCATTTTGCATGAGTTGGCTCACGTTGCAACTATTTTACAAATTGAATTTTCTCCAAACAGTAAGGCTGTAAACGATCTTAAAGTTTTGTATGGAAAAGTTAAACAACAAATTGAATTAGATCAAATAAAAAGACTAAAGGGGGGCGTTGGGCATAAAATTTTATTTAGGATTGCCCGTGGAGCAAATGCAATTGCCGATCCGCATGAGTTGCTTGCTTGGGGTTTTACAGATCCAGATTTCCAAGACTATTTGACTACGATAAAAATTGGTGAAACAAACGCAATGGGGCGGCTTGTCACTATTGTCAGAAATTTGCTTGGCTTAAATGAGAAGTATGAAACTGCGCTTGAAGCTGTAATGCGCGTTGGTGAAGAATTGCTTAATGTACCAATATCACAACTTGAGGCAGAATTAAAGCCGGAAGTTCGTCTGCGAAAAATGGATAGTCAACCGGGCAATATTGACTCAAATCCAGACCAAGAGGCAATGTTTTCCTTTAGTAAGGCGACCGGACAAAAAGATCTGTTTAGTGAAAGTACCGCCGACAAAACCAAAGAGTCTCGGCAAGGGTCAAAAGATCAGATAGATAATGCGAACGATCATGCCAAAGACCTTGGTGGACAGGTTGTGTATCAAAATGGAAGTATTTCTTTGATACGTGGTTATTCTATGCTTTCTGGTAAACCTGTTTACATTGTTGTTAACGGCGCATATAGAGCCAAGGTTGATATTGAAACTTATACGGGAAACCTTGTAACGTTAGAACAAAGAAAGATGCTGATTGATATTAAAAATCAGCAAGAAAAAACAGATGCAAAAACATTTGCAAAAAATCCTTTTGTTAGTTTTACCGATGGTATGGCTACATCTGCTGGAATTTCCAGAGAAATTGAAGGTATAGTCCGTGGCTGGAAAAACTTGCTTGGTCTTAAGGCGAATCTTTACTTAACAACTACCGAAGATGCCATTGCGGATAGAAATAAATTTAACGGCCCACATCGAGCTATAGGATCATCCGGGCTTGATCCTAATGAAGCTGGGTCGATTAGAAAGTTGGCAAATGGCGACTATTACATATCGTTTCAAACCAGTACAAGCAAAACCAAGATGCTTGAGACTATTGCTCATGAGCTTGGTCATATGCACGAGAAAGAAGTATTTAATAATGCAGACGAAGCGACAAAAAAACAATTGCGGGATGAACATTCAAAATGGTTAAAATCGCAAACCGGAAAATCAGCAGCGGAATTAATTGCATCTTTACGGGCAAAAACTAGCGGCAAAACTACGCGAATAGAAAAAGGCTTGCCTGCCGACAGGCTTTCACCATATTGGAAAAGTTTTGGTGAATGGTATGCAGATCAGGTTTCACGTTGGGCGGTGACTTCAGAAAAGCCTGTTGGTGTAGTAGAAAAGTTTTTTAGCAAGTTAGCACAATCGCTTAAATCGTTTTACTCAAAGATTAGAAATTCTGGCTATTTGCCTAACGAGACCTTTGTTGAATATTTAGAGAAAACATTTGCCAATCCAACCAGAATTGTTTCGGATGATAAGGGATCTGCGCCTTCTCAAATGTTTAAAGAAGCAAAAGACAAAGCAACAGAGCTACTTCAGAAGCGTGCGCCTATTGCCAAGGAAGCCCTGAAGGATATTGATCCTGATTACGTTGACAAGCTGGGTAAGGTCTTTAATCCGCAAAGCGATACGTTCATTGACAAGATTGCATCACTCAAAGATGGCTTCTTCCGTCGTGCTGCTCAGGGTATTGCAGATCAGTACCGCACTATCAAAGACTACTCTGAAGTAGCCTATATGCAAGCGCGTATATCCAAAACCATTGACGGCGCTCTTGAGGGTTTGCTGTTCCACGGTCACGTATTTAATGACGGTGGCGCACTGAACATCAACACCAAAGGCAAAGGCTTGATTAAGGTCTTGGAGCCTGTTGGCCAAGAGACTGACCGTTACATGATGTGGATTGCCCTGAACCGTGAGGCTCGTTTGCCACTGGATAAGCGCTCGCCTAACTTGGCTGATTTGCTGGCTGATAGAAACACGCTGGCAGAAGGCAAGCTGGATGGCAAGTCGCGTCTTGAGGTGTACAAGCAAGTTCAAAAGGACATGAACGCAATTAACAAGTCAGTGCTTGATGTTGCTTTAGGTGCTGGTCTAATTAACTCTTCCGAGAAAGATATTGAAGCACTGCGCCTGCGTACTGATTTGACTGAGAAAGAAATCAACGATCAGATTTCAGAGCTTCAGCAAAATCCGGGTGCGTATGAGCGTTTCTCCAAGGACATTTTTTACATTCCGTTCTACAAACAAATGGAAGATGGCGACTTGCAAGGTGCGTCTACGGCATCGGGTTTGACTAGCCAAGCATTCAGTAAGCAGCTTGAAGGTAAAGGTGACAAGCCGTTTGGCGACTTGATGGAAAACACCCTGCGTAACTGGTCGCACATTCTGTCGGCGTCCATGAAGAATCAAGCATCGACATCAACGATTGATGCGGCGATGAATGTAGAGGCTGCTATTCCAAACTTGAAGCCACAGTACGAATGGCGTGATGGCCGCGTAGTCTCGGCCAAGACGGGTGAGATTGTTGGCGATGGCAGCTTACAGTTCGGTCAAACGAAATCAGGCGAGGGCATGGTCAAGATCATGGTCAACGGTTCGCCAATGTACTTTGAAGTGCTAGATCCTATGCTGCTGGATGCAATCTCAGCCATTGGCTACACCGGGCCGAAGTCAAAGTTTTTGGATATTGCTCGTGACTTCAAGAACATTCTTCAGTACGGCGTTACTTTGTCGCCAGCATTTAAAGTGCGAAATCTGATACGTGACTCTGTTTCTGCACTGGCTGTTTCTGGTCTGAAAAAGAATCCAATTGCCAACGTGATTGAAGGTTTGTCGATTTCAGATCCTAGTAGTCCACTGTATATATCTGCACTGGCCGGTGGAGCTATCTTTAATTTTGGCTCTGCTTACGAGGGGGATCAGTCAAGATTGATTAAACGTCTTCTCAAATCGGGCGTTCCATCATCTTCAATTTTGGATACTCCGGCCAAGATTAAGAAGGCTTTGATGACGGCGCATGATGCCTACAACGCTTTTGGAAATAAGTCTGAAGCGGCTAATAGGATGGCGCTGTACAAGCAGATGCGCGACAAAGGTATGAGCCACTTAGAAGCCTCTTACCAAGCGCGTGACCTGCTTGATTTCTCTATGCAAGGATCGTGGCCTGCTTTCCGGCTGCTGACTCAGGTTGTTCCGTTCTTGAATGCACGGGTGCAAGGTTTGTACAAGCTGGGTCGTGACGGCATTATCCCAACGGCGCGTGTTATCTACAACACCACAACCGGCAAAGAGATTGACGCTACTGACAGAATGAAAGCGCAACAGTTCAGCATTGTGGCTAGTGCAGTTGGCTTGGCTTCTTTAGCTTTGTACTTCGCATTCAAAGATGACGAAGACTTCCAAGCGCGTGATGAGTGGGATCGGGATAACTTCTGGTGGTTCAAGCTGCCGGGTATGGATCAAGCTTTCCGTATTCCAAAGCCATTTGAGCTTGGTGCATTTGGAACTCTTGCAGAGCGCGTGGCTGAGCAGATCTTTGACCAAGGTGCAGAAGGTAAGCAGATTGAGGAAAGCATGAAGCGTATGTTGGGTGATACGTTCTCGCTGAATCCAACGCCGCAGATCATTAAGCCATTGCTGGATCTGTACGCCAACAAGGATAGCTTTACCGGTGCGCCAATTGAATCTTCTGGCATGGAGCGTTTATCCAAGCAGGAGCGAATTACGGACAACACAAGCCCGCTTGCTATCTTGCTAGGTGGTATTGCAAACGTAGCCCTTCCAGAGAAAACTGAAATGTCTCCAGTTCAAGTTGACTACGCTATCAAGGCGTATTTCGGCTGGCTGGGTGGCTCGGCTTCTTGGTTGTCACACTATGCCACTATGCCGTTTAATGAAGGCACGAAGCCCGACAACAAGTGGACTGATACGCTGAGCATGGGATTTATCAAAGACCTGCCAGCAAACCAATCTAGGTACGTTACATCCTTCTATGACCACGCCAAAGAGATGGGACAAGCTTATGCTGATATGCGCCATTATGCAGAGTTGGGAGATTCTGAAAAGGTACAGCAGATCTTGGAAGAGCAGGGTGACAAGATTGCCTTAGCCAAGTTCTACGATAAAACCGCAAAGGAAATGGCTAAGGTAAGGTCTGCTATTCGGGCTATTACAAACGACAAGACTATTCCGGGCGATCAAAAGCGTGAAGAAATTGACCGCCTGAAAACTTTGATTTCCTTAATATCTAAACAAGCTGAAGATGTTAGGAAACAGATGAAACAGCAATAACAAAGCGGAACGTTCCGCTTTTAGTCGGGTTCAACAAGATTTTGGATAGTCTTGTTGAGCGCGTCTAGCTCTGTCATCTTCCTAAGAATCCAAGCACGCTTCTGACCGTGAAGGCCGTTGAAGCTGCCTTGGTGGCAATCCTTACACAAAGGAATAACGCAATACTGTAGGGATTGTTCAATGTGATGAGCGTCTGACGGGCCTGAAGCCCCACACACAGAGCAGTCCATCATTTTGACCCTGCCTATGTGCGCCCTTTGTTTAGAGGTGAGTTTGTTGTTCACTTCTCAGGATTCTTTTCGGCCCATGCCAGCGTCTTGTACAGAGAGTCAATCGCATCGTAAACGTCTTCTCGGATACCGTCGCGGCGCTTGTGCAGCAGCTTGTTTTCAATCAGGCGCATGAGCTTTTCAGCGTGGATTAAGTGGGTTGACCAGTCGTTCATTTGTTCCGTGCCTCAATAAGTTTGTCTGCTAATTCATATACGTTCGCTCCAAAATCCTCTGCCCACATTCCGGTTTCATTGATGAAGCCCCGGACTAGGGCGATAGCAAATTCATCGCGCAAAGTAATTTCACTATTTTCGATTTCATTCATAGCATCCTCTTTTCTCGTTCTTTCATCATGGCTTCGGCGCGGTCAAAAGCATCTTTAGCGGCTTCTGATGGTGTTGCCATAGTTGATGTTGATATTAAAGCAAACCCTGCAAACCAATCCAGCATTGTTATTTCTTGAATGGAAACAAACTCTGGGGTTACAAGGGACGAGATACCTTCAGGCTTTCGTTTTGTTGCCACGGGTCTTACCTTTTACGTTTTGAGCGACCAACATAGGCTGAAGAACGTCTTCCAAATAATAGGAAAAACTTTGCCCGTGGATGCCTACTGTCTTGCACCATACGTCGCTATGAGTTGTTGCAATCACATCGCGGATAGCTTTGTTATAGCCAGCATTGAAAGCGTCATCGCCTTCGATAATCATAGTGATGGCATCACGGACTAAACCGCTGGCCTTGCGTTTTCCTGCCGCCTCTTTAAGCTTGGCATGGATGTTCTCTGGCAGATGCACAGAGTAGGGGATTAAGCGCTTTGCTTCCATTGCATGAATTCCTGATAGATGAACCAAAATTGTTTGGCGGCTTCACGATTGTCTTTTAACTCGGCGCGGGATGTAATCTTCAATTCTTCCCTTAGCCATTCTGTTACTTCAGCTTCTTCAAGCCATGAGAAAGTTAGGCTGTTGTTGAACAGAAACCGTGCAAACTCTTTATCTTTGCATAGGATGGCCGACATACGTACTGGATCACGTGCGTATTCTTGATCGCGGTTCATGGGAATGTCGCCGTCAGACAACCTCACCATGACCACCTGATAACGTGCCCCAACAAAGTCACGAAGCACTTCTTCGGGAGCTTCGTCGGGGTGTACGTTAAGGGTCAGAATAAATCCTGACCGATCTTGTCGCATCGCAATTTTGATAGCCTCAAATTGCAATGTTTTCATGGTCAAAATGGCAAATCCGAATCGTCATCATCAAAAGCAGGTTGTGCTTTCTTTGCTGGCTGACGGTACTCTTCTGGTTCTGAAGATTCTTTACGACCGCCTTGCAGGGCAACATCGTTGACACGGATCTTCATGTTCTTGCGCTTGTTGCCGTCCTTGTCAGTCCATTCGCTTTCAGTGATGACTCCAGACACTGCAACGGCTTGGCCTTTGATGAGGTAGCGGGATAGAGAATCAGCACGCTTGCCCCACAGTTCACAGTTCCACCAGATTGTTCCTTTGTCACGGCCAGCAGAGTCGGCTACAGAAAAAGCTGCAACAGAGTCTCCATTGTTCAAAGTTTTAAGTTCACAGTCACGGCCTAGAGTACCGGCGATAGTTATTGAATTCATTCTGCTTCTCCTTGTTCACGAAATTTAATCTTGGCCTTTTTGAACTCGTCCATCACATCATCGTAGGTGTCTGGTGATACCTGCTTCAGCAGATCAAACACGTTGCGGTTGACTTTGAAGATCGACATAACATCAGCTTCAGTTGCTGCATTGGAAAGCCCCATGATGGTGATTTCAATGACACTTCTAGCCCATGCTTCAGGGTCTGTTCCCGGCTCAGTAGATACGCTCAACTGCCAAGGTAAATCCTTACCTGCAATCTTTGCTGGCGGCTTAACTGGCATTGCTGGTGGCGCTTGACGAACTGGCGCTGGTGCTGGTGGCTTAGGCTTAGATGCGTAGTTGCCATCGTCATCTTCAGGAGCAATACCGCAGGCTGTCATGAGGCTATAGCGGCGTGCATAGGTCAAGGCTGAGCCATACCCTTGTGCATCACGCTTAGACGCTGGTACGTGCAGTTTGCCACTGCTCATCTGCTCACCGGATTCGTGGATGAACAAGGTTTCCACGATGACGCCATCTTCACATTCGTGAGTAGGCTGCATCAGGAAGATGCCGTTGTTGTTGAATGCCTCAACTACCGCCTCGACGCAAGCAGCAAGATCTGCATAGCGCGATTTAAAGTGAGGGTTTGAACTGGTCTTGAGGGCAGGGCCAAACTCTTTTTGGGCTTTAACCAGTGCTGCGGCAATAGCTTTCATGCGGTAACTTTCTTAGTTTTTTTAATTGTTGGACGGCCACGGCGCTTTGCTGCTGTTCCATCTTTCTTAAGGCCAAAAGGGGCGTAAACAGCAGTCGGCTTAGCATTTTCCTCAATGGCTGGCTTCTGCACTGCCGACTGTAAAAGTTCTTCAATTGATTTTTCACGAATTTGAAATTGATCCATGAATTTTTTAGCTGCCTCATTGCGCAACTTTTCACGGGTTTCACCGATGTGATCTATCAATGTTTCGGCATGAGCTTTGACAGAAGAAATGATAAGTTCAATGTCAGTTTCGGATAGTGGGATGATGTATTGTTTCATTTGTTTTCCTAGTTATAAAAAAGGGCGGGGTACTCGCTGCACTGCGCTGACCTTCATAGCTATGAGCTATGCGTCAACACGCAGCATCCGCTTTTCCCCGTAAATCATTTGCAATCAGATGTGCATTTATCGTCAGTACAACAAGTTGTGCAGGTTAGATAAGTACCCTTCAGAGAGATCATGCTAGTTGAGCAAGCAGCATAAGTTGCGGTAGATGCTGCTGCGATAAGAATGGAAATCAAAACCTTGTTCATAAATTTATAGCTCAACGATTTGCAACATCAGACAAAGATTGCGGCACTGGCTCGCCAAGTTTGGCGTACAAATAAACAAGATGCTTTGCAATCAATCTCGGAACATCATTGTGGAGTGCATAGCTTTTGGCCCTCATTTCTCTTTGCCCCAACTTAATACCAAGAACGTTACAAGCACCCCAAATATTGGCAGTTGTTACTGTAAACAATAACTCTGAAGTTGCCTTCACTGCTATTTTTGCCTGAGTTGTGTTTGTCAATGCTTCCTTGTTTTCATCAAGCCACTTTGTAAGTTTGTACGTATTGGCATGAGTAAGAACATTCTTTTTGTGAGGTGTAATCATTTCTCTTCCTTGGATGCTAAATAGGTTTGGTACTGCTTACAAAATTTATTGACTTGGCAGAAGGAGTCGCAACGTGTACGCGCTCCCGGACGGTGTTCAATAAAGTGGCCCTTGGATGGAAGTGAAATCTCAGCTTCGTCCAGCGTCTTGTGAACGCTCTTTGCACGAACGCCGCCTTCTTTCTTAACAGCGAACGATTCAGGCTTTGCCCACATTTCTTCGTCAGTGCAGTTAGGCATTTCGCCATCTGTTTCCATTTCAAACAGTGCTTCGCCGTGCAGCTTGATCCGGCTAAGAACGTAGTCGGTTCTTTCCTGCATAGTCCACAAAGGAATATCAATGGTAACAATAGGAGCTTCTGGGTAGCCTTCTTTTGTAATGGCTTCGCGGCGGCTCCAGTCACGAACGATAGCAATGATCTGAAGCTTCTTAACTTTCACTTTCTTAGCGTGTTCAACTAAGAACGCATAGCTGTTTAACTGGTTGTGCCAGTCCTGCTTCTCGTTCATGACTGCCCATGCAGATGTAGTCTTGTAGTCAGAAACAATGATGCCGTCTTCCTCGACTTCTTGTAGGTCAATGGCTCCACTGATACTCATACCGTCGATCTGAGCGTGGATACGTTCTTCAACGATATGGTTTTCACCTTTGCCATGCTCAAGAACGCCGTGGATAGCCGTGCCAAAGATAGACCAAACCATGTCGGCTGCATCTTCCTCAAGCAAATCCCAGTTCTTGCGCTTAAGCTGAACGATGCGGGGGCTGTTAAGCAGTTCCGTCACTGACATATTGGCCTTACCTTTGTTATAGGTAGGACGCTTGATGACGTTGATGATGGTCTGCGGCAAGCCAAACTTGTTAGTGAGTTTCATGGTCGCCCATCTTGTATGAAACACGAACCAAATCAATAACAGATGGAAGGCTAATGCCTAAAGCTCTTGCTCCACTGGCGTAGCTAACGCCCATAGCAAGAACTGCCATGTTCATTGGTATTCCCTCTTCCTCTAAAAAGTTAATCATCTTTGAACTTATGTGCGAAGACTCAACAATCTTTTTGTCAAGATTCATAAGGTCTTCATTTGAAAGCTTAGTCATTGTTTCTCTCCTGTGTGTTGAGTGAGGCTCCAATGTACCTGATAGGATGCTACCTGTCAACAGCCTATGTGATATAACTGGTAAATAAATTTACAAGGGTAAAACATGAGAGCAGCAAGGAGGCGGCTTACCAGATGTTCTTGTTAGGTGCTACACTAGTCTAATGGACGAATCATACAAGCCAAAGTTGTGGAGTTGCGCGACATGCGGCACTGAGAAGACTGCAACAGTTCACCAGATGAGGCAAATAAATTGCTCAAAAGAGTGCATGGCTCTTGCTTACAAAACTCAACTACTTGGTGCAAACAACCCAAACTACAGAAATAACAATTTGAAAAAGTGTTTGGCTTGTGGAAAAAACTTTGCGAGCTATCAAAAAAATAGAAAATTTTGCTCCCATGTATGTTATGTAATCAGCAAAAAAACAATCAAACCAGAAAAAAAACCAAAAGAAAAGATTGAACTAAACAAAAAAGTTTGTCGTAATTGCGCAACAGTATTTGCCTCTCCTGCTTCTATTAGAAAAAACACATGCTCTAAGAAGTGTCAAAACGAAGAGCGCCAAAGCAAGCAGCTTTTTAAGTGTTGTTCAAAGTGTGGCAAGGAATTTAAGCACTACGCATCTCAATCAAGAATTTATTGCTCGTACAAGTGTCACTTGGATAGCGGTGGGGCTTTTAGGGCGGGGATTGCAGCAGCGGAGGCTACGATGAAATATGGAGCTAGAAAAGACGCCAATCACAATGAGGTGATGGCTGAGCTTAGAAAACACTGTGCGGTTTATGATCTTAGTGCGCTTGGGATGGGAATCCCTGACGGCATAGCTTGGATAAAAGGCGCTTGGCATCTGTTTGACATTAAAAATCCAAAAACTGGATACGGACGGCGTGGGCTAAACGAAGTTCAGAAAAAATGGATTGGGATGTATGACGGAGGCCCGGTCTATCTTATTTATACAAATGAAGAGGCCGCTAGATTCGCGCAAGGTAGTTTCGATGACATCAAATTCTTCAAACATGAGGCTGAAGCAAATGTTGATACACCTGATTAAAGATGACCTTGAGTTCGTTGTTCTGATAAAAGATGGTGACAAGCCGCCATCAGCCAGAAAGCTAACCGAGGCAGAGGCCAAGTTCTTTGAGCAGTGGACTGGCGGGATGCTGGTGAAAGTTGAATCAGTTCAGGAAGCTCTGGACATCCTGAAATCTTGCGTGTAGACTGAGGGCGAAGGTTGTCATTGGCCTTCTCCTTGTATTGAGTTGCTCCCGCCTAAAAAACGGGAGCTTTTTTTATTGACAGTTGATTTCTGTTGGTGTACATTGGAGTCGTTGCTGTGATGGGCGACGAATTTTAGGCCGTTTACACATGCGTTCCGCCTTACCTAATGCTTTCAGTGGGAGAGATATTAGGCAAGGCCATCACCGGGCGCAGTTGTAAACGGCTTTTTCGTTTTCTCCTACAGTTAACTGGTTCCAGAGGTCTATCGGGTTTTGGGTTGGCATGAGGGAAGCGTAGGAAACCGCAAGGTGTAGTCCGCAGTCCATCAGCCCTACAACGTTCTGATCTGGAGCGAGAGCGCAAAGAAGTCACCGTGGCGCAACTGGGGGAGCATCTATCTTTAACCGCGAGTGAAAGCCTTTCGGGTATGGGGTAGGTCTAAATGGCCGGGGTAGACGTTGCCACGCGACGGAAAGCATTTAGAGGTGACACAGGCTGGGATGATGTCACTCCACACGGAATACTCAGCTACGGCTCCGGGAAAGTGGAAAGCGCCTAGGTGGAGACAGCCTCTCCCCTAGGCAGATGCTTGTCCAGCCGAACCTAGCACCCACCAAGAAAGTTAAACAAAATGACAACAGCTAAGGTGCTTCAGCGCAGGGCAATGAAAACTTCATGGCTGGCTAGATCATCTAAGCTGACTGATAACGAGGTAGCTGACGCACTGCGTAGAACGGCTGACCCATTCATTCGTACACTAGAGTGGAAAGCGCTACGCAAGCTGGCGATAGATCGTTACGGCGCTGTGTGCTGCAAGTGCGGCAAAGATGGGACTAAAAGTTCACCAATCAACTTTGACCACATTAAGCCACGCAAGTATTTCCCAGAACTGGCGCTGGACATTGAGAACATCCAGCCGCTTTGTGCTCGGTGTAATAAAACAAAAGGTAATCTGCATCAAACTGATTACAGAAAAAAACCCGCTGGGCTAGAGCGGGTTGGTAGTTAAGCCATCATAAAAAGCATCTTCTTGTTAAGTTGCTTAGTCCTATACCTTTGAGATTTTTCTTTTGATGTCATTATTGGCTTCTTCATATCCTTCCCGAAGCCAAGCTGATACACGCGGACTGTTCGCCTTCCGCGAGCATCTTCTTCCCAGCCGCAAATATGGCAAGCCCCTATCTTGTAAAGTGCAGAAGCGTAGTTAAGAACAGTGCCGTAGTGAAGACCTGTTTGCTCGGCTAGTTGTTTGCAGGTATAGGTTCCTTCAAGAAGGTTAAACATAAGAGTGGCATTGGAAAGAGCGCCAATCTTGACCATCTTTCGACCGATGTGAGTTGGTGGTGGGTTCATTTAAAGTGGAACGTTTCGTTTTTCATAGAGCATCTGCATGACGACATCCGCACAGTTGCGTGCCAAGTGCTTGCTCATCTTAAGTTCTCGCATGAGGTTAACTACCAGTGCGTCCCGGCTAATTAGTTCATCCTCACGCTTTTCCAGCAAGTTACAGTATTCTTCAAGGGCGCGAGTATATGAAACATGGCTGGCGTACTCATGCTCGTTAGGGCGATCCTCAGTCACAGCGCAGTACCCTTCTTGGCGCACGGCCAGAGGGTTTTCAGCATATAAATGATGATTGACTCGGCGGGCAGATGACGAATTGCTGGGTTTTCGGCCAAATACTTTTCAGTCATGTTGGACAACTGACCAAGGGAGACTTCATTCGGCAAACAGAAGGTGACTCCTGCATTGGAGTCATGTACACCAGCCAAGTATCCACGGGTAAACCCGTACCTAGCTTCGTTTTTATCTGACTTTTTGAACTCGCTGTGGAGCCTGTTGCCGTCAACCATCTGGGCTTGTGCTGGGAGGGCAAGTAGTGCGCATAAAAGTATTGCGTATTTCATTTTTTGTCTTTCGGTGGTGTGCAAGTATGAATGGAAAGCTCAATAAACCCGGTTGGCAGGCGCTTACCGCACCTTGGGCAAAAGTTAAACGCTTTCTCCGCATCAAGTTGCGCAGCTTTCTCCAGAAAGATCTGCACCTGTTGCTCGTCTTTGGTCATTCTGTTTCTTCCAATATTTTTGATTGCCACAGTGTCACCACCATACCGTGAACAGTTGGACTATTTGCCCGTATCCAGCCAATAGATTTAACAACCCCTTTAGACTTGGCGAGTCTTGCAATTTGTCCCCATGCTCGCTTGTCAGGTGGTGGTGGTATATCTGGGAAGGCTTCACGCACTTGTTCAGTTGTGAACGAATGATTACTCTTTGCAAAGTTAGAAAATGCTTCTGACGCAATTCTTATCCAATCACTACCTGCATTATCGGCAGCTATTTCTGCTGACGTATGACCCAGTGAAAGTCCATGATGTAGTGTGTTCATTCTGTAAACCCCAGTTCTTTTTTAAATGCTGACAGACCCAAGATCAGTTCATAGGCTTGGTCGTAATCCAAGCAGACGTAATAATCTTGGCGGTGAGCGCTGTGCGCTCGAAAGCGAGCGATATAGCCGTTGCCGGTGTTTTCCACGATGACAAGAGGTACATTTTTTTGGGAGTACGTACCGTCACCTCGGACAACAGCTACGTTACTTATGCGCTTCACTGTCTCAGTTGTTTTGTTTTTCATGTCGGAACCCTATCTTTGTATTTGTTGTAACGCCACCAAGTACCCTCGGCATCAATGCGCTGCCAGACTTTCTCTCGTTCTTCCTCGCCCAGTGCGCTCCAGTGGGCAACCTCGGCGTAGTGCCTGCCGCATCCCTTGCAGTAGTCGTCGTACAGCGTTGTGCAGATAGCAATGCAAGGACTGTCGAGGCGCTTCATATCAGTTGCCCAATCACATACGCCATACCCAGCATCACGCCAAGCAGCACAACCACAACAAAGGCCCACGATGCCCACACAAGCTGGCGCTGTATTCCGTCCCAGTGAACAACATCCAACTCCGCAGTGTTGAAGTGGCAGTCCCCCTCGCAAGGGTTACGCCTTGGGCATGGCTTGTTGCCCGGTGCTCCATCACAGATACGTACTTCAGTCATGTCAACCTCCAAACACGAACGCCACCCTCTTGTGATTTAGATGTGAATTGTTTTTTGTCTTTCGTTTTAAGTTTGCGTGCTTGTTGAAAGATAGCGATGCGAATATTTGGCGTTTCATTTGGCAAAAAAAAGCTGTCTCCAACTTGCATAAGGCTTAGCGTAGTGCCAATAATTTTTCCACTAATCGGAAGCGGTACGTTCTTTTCAATAGCAATCATGACTTTTCCTCTGTTGTTGTTCCATAAGCCGATAAACGTTTCACTCTGTTTTTGTTGTACGCAACTTGTGAGTCAGCGTATTCGCGCAATGTTTCAGAGCGAAGCAAAGACAGTCGCGCTTCTTTTAGTTCGTGTTCGATAACTAAATCCGGGGTTAGCCGTATAAACATCATCTTTAGGTCATGTAAAAGTTCCATTAATCACTCTCCTTGTCTTCACAAAATTCACATCCCGGATGATCTGGGTCACGACAATCTGGGTTCCTTTTCAGAGCCGCTTCACGATGTCGTTCATGAGTAGATTCACGACGTTCGTGTGCAGCTTCTTCTTCGTAGTTTTCCATTTCTTCAGGTGTTATCACTTGTTCTCCTTGTGTTTGTGAGTGTAATTTATCATGTAATGTATCACATAGCAATAGGGTGAACCTACCTGTTGACAAAGAATTTTAGATCACTTACATTTAAGCCATGAAAAAACGCACAAGACGCAAAATCTACCCATTGGTCAACCCCATCACACACGCCATAGAGGGCGCTTGCATCACAGATGAGGCAACGTTGTCAAAGCTGCGCATGACTGAGCTACAAGCCATTGACGCATTTCGTAGGGGTGTTGCAACACAGCAACATTGGCATGAATTAAATGAAATGGCATCAATAGCAGAGCTAATGGCTAGGAGCGGAGTGGGAATTGAGGTGCTGGCTGTTGCTAAGTACGCTGAAACCCACCTAAAGGAAGCGGTGTTTCGTTACAGAGAAACAGGAGTGATGAGCTTTAAAGGCTTGGGAGTCATTACACTCAAAGACCTTCAGGAGTATCACGACTTGCAGAGGCAGTCTGTATCTCGCGGTGAGTATTGGCTGTTCATTAAAAAGATGATCGACTTAAGAACGAGTCGAGCACCACTTGTTGAGATTTTATAAAGGAGAAGTTATGAGTTTTTGGGCAGGTTCAAAGATCAAAAAAAGTGAAGAAAATGCTTTTAGCTGGAAAGGCGAAAGCAAAATCATGAAAGATCCATCAATGAAGCGCATTCAGGCAGACAAAGCGCACAGAAAACAAAACATGGAACCACGCTATTCGGGCTTGGTCTTGGCAGCAAAAGGAAAGAAAAATGCTTGAAGCAAAAATAAAAGTTCTAAACATCAACAACATTTGTATTGATGCAGGAACGCAAGTACGCGAGTCTATTGATGAGGCGATAGTCAAAGACTATGCAGAGAAGATGGCTGACGGTGCTATTTTTCCTCCAATTCAGGTTGTGTTTGATGGGATAAACAACTATCTGACGGATGGTTTTCATCGTTATCACGCCCACCTGAAAAACGAAAAAGCCAGCATTGAAGCCAGCGTTATCAATGGAACGTTGCGTGATGCCAAGCTGTTGTCTTACAGTGCAAACGGTACACATGGCTTGCGTCTATCCAATGCAGACAAGCGCCGCGCTGGACTAGCAATGCTTGATGACATGGAATACTCTGGCTGGACAAACAATCAAATTGCCAAGCACATCAACGTTTCAAGAACGTACATTCGCAACCTGCGCGAAGAACTGGAAACGCCAAAGCCAAAGACAAGCGCCAAGGCTAAACCAGAGAAGAAAGAGGATGAAGACAAGCCTAAAGCTGACTTGCCGCCAATAGTCGAGGAAGAAATTCCAGACAATCGGGCAGAAGAGGCTATGCAAATGCTCTCGGAAGAAAATGAAGCCTTAAACAAGCGGCTTGCAGTTGCGGCTATGGATGCTACGGATGAAGAAAAAGAACTGGCATCGAACCTAATCACTGATTACGTTGAGCAGATCCGTATTCTGAACATCGAACTTGTGTCGGTTAAGGGTAGTCGGGATCGTTTCCAAGCTGAGAATGCCGAGCTTAAAAAGCAAGTGGCAGGTTTGCAGCGTCACATCAAAAAGCTAGATCAGTCTTAATAAATAGCCCAAGCTGTCGGGCGTGTATGACAGCGGAAAGAACTTATGAGTTTAAATTTACGGGCGTATCAAACGCTATCGTTAGAGGGTTTGCGTGCAGGATTTGCGAACGGTCACAGGTCACAGATTCTGTATGCTCCAACTGGGGCTGGCAAAACTGAAATGGCTATTGCACTACTGGAAGCCACAAAGAAAAAGGGCAACAAGGCAGCAATGATTCTTGACCGAATCATTTTGTGCGATCAGACAAGCCAGCGATTGCAAAAGTATTCCATTGACCATGGGGTTCTTCAGTCTGGTCACTGGCGCTATCGGCCATACGAATCCATTCAGGTGTGCAGCGCACAGACTATTGAAAAACGTGGATCGTTTCCCGGTCTGTCTATCTTAATCATTGACGAATGCCATGCGATGCGCAAGCAGACCATAGAGTTCATCAAAGCTAACCCTGACATCAAGGTCATTGGCCTAACTGCTACGCCATTTACAAAGGGGCTTGGAAACGTTTACCAAAACGTTGTCAGTACGGTCACGACTGAGGAACTTGTTAAAAGCAAAGTGCTTGCGCCGCTTCGGGTGTTCATTGCCAAAGAAATTAACATGGAAGGCGCTAAGAAGGTGGCTGGCGAATGGAGTCAAGCCGAGTCCACCAAGCGCGGAATGCAGATCACGGGTGACATTGTTGCCGAGTGGATTAAGAAGACGCATGAGATTTACGGTAAGCCCAAAAAGACTATCGTGTTTTGCTCAGGCGTTGAGCATGGTGCTGACTTGTCCAAGCAGTTCGCAGCCGAGGGCTACAACTTCATCAGCATCAGCTACAAGGATGACGAACAGTTTAAAAAGGATGTAATCGAAGATTTCTCTAAGCCAGATACAGAAATACACGGCCTGATTGCCACTGATATTTTGACAAAGGGTTTTGACGTTCCTGACGTAATGATTGGGGTAAGCGCAAGGCCGTTCAGTAAATCTCTCTCATCGCATATTCAGCAAATGGGGCGTGTCATGCGCGGCTACGATGGCAAAGATTTTGCAGTGTGGCTCGACCATTCGGGTAACTACCTACGTTTCCAAGAAGATTGGGAGCAAATCTATGAGACTGGTGTGCAGACTCTGGATGATGGCAAAGAGAAGGCCAAGAAAGAAAAGACTGAGGGCGAAAAGGAAGCTGCCAAGTGTCCTAAGTGTGGTGCGATGTGGCCCTCGCAGTCTGATATTTGTTTGCACTGCGGTCACACACGCCAACGTAAAAACAAAGTGGATAGTGTTCCCGGCCAGATGGAGGAACTCACTAGGGGTATGGGGCGGGAAGACAAGCAAGAATGGTGGAGTATGTGCCAATACAAAGTCGCCTATTCAGGATGGTCTTCAGGCAGAGCCGCTCATACCTACAAAGACAAGTTTGGAGTCTGGCCCAAGGGTTTGGCTGACGTACCGAAAGCGCCGGACGTAGTTTTTGAGAAGGCAGTCAAGGCTTCGATCATCCGTTACATCAAGGGGAAAAAGTAATGGACTTGCTGACATTCTGTAGGCTGCATGGCATCCTGATAAATCAGTTACCTCCTATTGGTGTGTGGAAACGTTTCCCGACTGAGGATCACCCGCGTAGCACTAATGGCGCGGTGAAGTTCATGGGCAACTTTGCTCATGTGCAGAATCACGCGGTAATGCTTGAGCCTGTAACGTGGCAGGCTGACGAAGATCAGAAGATTGACCCGCAACTAATTGTGAGGCAAGCCAAAGAGCAGGATGACAAAACGGCCAAACTGCAAAGGGACGCCGCATCAAAGGCGGCATGGATAGTTAACCAATGCCAGACAGCGAAGCATGACTATCTCCAAGCAAAAGGATTTCCCGATGAGCAGGGTTTGGTGTGGCTAAATAACGACACAAAGATATTGGTCATCCCTATGCGGATTGATAACCGAATCGTGGGGTGTCAGTTAATTGACATGGAAGGCGACAAGAAGTTTTTGTTTGGTCAGAAGACTTCGGGTGCAGCTATGGTGTTTGATAACAAAGGGATTCACGTTCTCTGCGAAGGGTACGCTACTGGCCTGAGTGTGAAGGCGGCTTTGAAGGCTATGAAGCGGCGGTACACAATCCACGTTTGCTTTAGTGCTGGCAATATGGTTAAGGTGGCGAAGACTTTGCCGGATGGTTTTGTCATTGCTGACCATGACAAGCCCAACCCGCAAAACGGTAGGAGGGCTGGTCACTCAGCGGCTGAACAAATTGGCTGGAAGTATTGGATGAGCGAGGTGGAAGGGGAAGACGCTAATGACACGCATCAGCGTCTTGGGTTGTTTAAGTTCTCACAAAGCATTGTTCGCTCAATGCCTGTGGTCTAGCAACCATTCGGCTGCAAGCTGGCAAGCGGCGATCAGGGTTTCAGACTTACCCTTTTCTAACTGTTTTGCCAGCTTCATTGCTGACATCATTTCATTGTGGGTTTTAGCTTTGACTCCAGCTAGGTAAGCATGGGTCAGTGGATTGTCGTGTTCTGGAATCATTGTGGGTAGCACTTGCAATAAAACTGGTTGTTAAACTGGTCGATGAAGTATAGGTTTTCTGAGCCTGTATCGGTCAGCGTGATAGCACCACTGGCAAGCCAAGCCTCCATTGTCGGAATCTCAATCTCTTTGCACTTAGGCAGTGGTGTAATTTTATAGGTAAGCATGGTTTTCTCCTTGTTTAAAAAAGCGCGTCCTGCTGCTGGGCGCGTTGTTTCAGTTGATACTCTTTAATCTGCGCTGGCGTCCACGGTGTCGGGCCGCTCGGCGGTGGGAACGGCCAGTTCTTAGGCGTCATTTAATCAAGTCATCACGGACAGCGCGTAGGACTTTCGCGGTTTCCTTCGGACTACGCTGGTTGAATATAGCGGTTAGTCCTCCTTGCGGGTTAGTCGTGGCGTAGACAGTCCTCCAGTTGCGCCCATCCCCTACGATATTGGCGTACTGTAAAAATCCTGAGTCGAGCCTTGTTTTGCCTTGT